>JAAUYH010108799.1_pt1 | contig 21330 bp, 13 predicted proteins | sample 7278061 | NCBI WGS metagenome assembly JAAUYH01 (sample SAMN14350203, study PRJNA611818) | marine sediment metagenome | isolation source: surface marine sediment (0.6m) | place: French Polynesia: Moorea | collected 2018-08 | reverse complement strand
TACTAGTATTATTAAAGTTAATTAAATCAATTACGATATTATGAGCGTAGTTAGCCAAGTCATTCTTAGAGCAGATGATGAACTCCGCTATCCCAGTAGCGGTGAATTAGAGGGAATCAAAAAGTTTTTAACAACTGGTGGACAAAGAGTCCGCATTGCGGAGACTCTTGCCGAAAATGAAAAGAAAATTGTGGATAAGGCGAGTCGGGAGTTATTCAAAATGCACCCAGAATATCGCTCTCCAGGTGGTAATGCCTATGGACAAAAACAGTATAATCAATGCCTACGCGATTTAGGTTGGTATATACGTTTAGTCACCTATGGTGTTTTGGCTGGAGACAAAGAACCCATAGAAAATAGTGGTTTGATTGGTGTTAGGGAAATGTATAACTCCCTTAATGTTCCTGTTCCTGGTATGGTAGATTCCATTAAATGTCTCAAAAATGCTTCTTTGGATCTGCTAACTAAAGATGATGCAGAGCAAGCTGCACCTTACTTTGACTACATTATTCAATCTATGTCCTAATTTAAAGTTAACGATATAGGTGTTAAATTAAACAAATCTATTTTGGTAATAGGTAATTAGTGATTGGTAGTCCTTATCAATTGTTAATTATCAATTACCAATAGTAGAGAGAAAGCGAAGTAATATACTTCTTGTATAAGTCGGATAAATCTCGGTTAGTTCAAGTAGCAATTAGCAAGTTAAAAATTTTGATAGGCTAGTTCTAACTTCTGACTTCTATTTTCAAGACCATTGTAACAAGTATTAATGTTGTGGTTTAAAAAAATTCCCTGGTTGTCTCTTAGCATATTAATCATTGCTTATGGAGCATTTGGCTGGATATATGCTTCTTGGGCGGTTAAGTTTATTGACCAAGGAAAATTGTTTTACTGGGTATTAGAAAAGAATATTATTACTACCCTGATCTACGGATTAGGAATTGGTGGGATTTTATTAATAGCTTTAGCTTTTACTACCCCGATCGCTTTGATGACTATAGGTGTGGGTAAATGGTTAAAATCAGATTCCGCAGCCTTTATGTCTATTATTCTAGGTGCTATGGCTTTTGCTTTAATCATTCAGTGGCTTGATTTATTTGCCAAATTTTTTGTTCTACTGGCTTCTGCTATGCTTGCCAGATTGGATTTAAGAACTCTCGGTTTAAACACTTGGATATCTTTACTTACTATTGGTTGCTTTTGTTCATTAGGATTCGGCAGTGGAATATTAGCTTATATTTTTTACTCCTAATGTGAATTAGGAAAAAGTAGGGAGCAATTAGTAATCTTCTCGATCGATAAAGTAGCTTATTCGAGAAGTATTGGTTAATCACTTATTTTCCTTTCTGTTGTGTTTTTGCTTGTTCCATAGCAATTTCTTTCATCGCTTCAAAAGACTTACGGTTAGATGAACCTTCGATCGCTTTAACAGCTAAATCTTGAACTTGTTTTTGAGCAATGTCTAATTGTTGAGATAGTTTATTAATTCTAGCTTCTTGAGTTTCAATGGTTTGTTCTAGTGCTTGAATTCGTAATTGATAATTTTGTTTTTCTCCTTCAATTTCTTTGGTTCTAAGATCGGTTTTTACTTTGGCTTGATAAATACCAATTCCTTTCCCTTCTTCTTTTCCTTGTTTTATTTTTGCTTTGAGCTTTTCTTCAAAAGCTTCTACTTTTTCTTCTGCTTCTGCATATTCTTGTTCTCGTTTAGCAATATTCTCTTCTCGCTCTTGCCATTGTTTTTCTAGCTGTTGACGAGTTTCTGCTAATTCTTTATATAGGTGTTTTTTCTGCTGTTCGTATTCTGACTCATCTAAATCTCTGGCTAATTCTATATTGTATTTATATTCTGTTTGTTCTCTTTGTTTGGTTTTGTGATGTTCTTCATTTCTTTGTTTGATTTCTCGTTGATAATTTTGTTGTTCTTTTAACCAAGCTTTTTTTAATTCTTGAATTTCTTGTTCGGTATTTTCTTGTTGTTGATTTAGTTCTTCTGTAAACTGTTTGGCATTTTCTTGATACTCTTGAATTAGATTATCGATGGTATCTTCTTCTATTTCGCTTAACTCATGCAGTTCTTCTAGTTGCTGTCTTTCTTGCGCGATCGATTCTTGTAACTCTTGCAGGGAAGTAGCTTCGACAATTAATTTTTCTGAAAGATGACTGACTGCACTACCAAACCCCGTTTGCAGTTGTTCTAAACTTTGAATAGTTTGATTCATATTTTTTTGCGATACTGCTGTCTTATTAGTATTATTTATTTCTTTAGTTTTTGATTCAGGAGTAAATGTTACAGTCGATTTTTTCTTGAGTTGTATATCTAAGGATTTCTTCTCTTTTTCTAGTGCTTTGTATGCTGCTAAAATTTCTGCTTTAGTGTTTTTAGAGTTGATAGTCATAATTGATTAGATTATAAAATGAATGTATCTTTGGGGTGAAAAACTAATATTCATTAGTCATTAGTTATTAGTTATTAGTTATTAGTTGTTAGTTATTAGTTATTTTTACTGCTCGCTATTAAAAGCTCTAAGAGCGAGGTTTTGTGCTTGGGTATTGGCTTCTTGCAGTTGAGTAGTGAGTTCATTAATTTGTTGAGTTTTTCTGGCAACATTTGCTTCTAAAGACTGTAGTTTTAATTCATATCCTTGTTGCGTTGCTGACCATTCTTTTTCTAATAAATCTGTTTGAACCTTGGCTTTTCTTTCTGCCTCTTTAATAGCTTCTCCTTTGGCTTTGTTGTATTCTTCTTTTAGTTTGTCTTCAAAGCCAGCTATTTGTTGTTGATGCTCTTCAAATTCTGTTTGATGATCGGTTAAATATTTTTCTCTTTCTGCCCAATCTTTCTCTTTTTCTTGTTCTATTTCCGTTAGTTCTATTTCTTGTTGGCGTTGATTTTCTTCGTAATCATCAGTTTCTATTTGTCTATGTCTTGCTAGTTCATATTGATAATCTTCTTCTTGTTGCTCTCTTTGTTGGGCTAAAATTTCTGCTTCTTCTGCTATTCTGATTTCAAACTCTGTTTGTTCTTGTGTCCAAGCTTTTCGTAGTTGCGCCATTTCTTTAGCAATGGCTTCTCTTTGTACGGTAGTCTTTTCTTCTAATTGTCTAATTTTTTCTTGATGTTCTTGCCTTAAAATATGTAAAGCATCGGCAATTAATCTAACTTGGCGTAGCTGTTTGATATTGTCTTGTTCTACTGCGATCGCTTTATTTAATTCTCCTAATTTATCTGATTCTGTTGTTAGTGTTTCTTTTAGTTCATTAATAATATTTCCAAAATCTAATTGCAAAGATGCCATACTATTAACAATATTGTCTACAGTATAGTTGGCAGCTTCAGCTAATAGTTGTTGATTTTTTTCTTTTTCTGCTTCTTCTTCTTTAGTTTCTACTTTAGATTCTCTTTGTTGATAGTCAGCTAATAGTGCACTAAAAGCTGCCATAATCTTGTCTTTACTGTCTAAAGATATAGCTTGAATCATAGTTATTCTCCTAAATGGTAATTATTTATTGACTTGTGCGGTCTAAAAATAGTGCTCTAACAAGTCTGAATTGAGGAATAGCTCGATCGCAGTTTCTCCCTTGTCCTCCTCTCTTGGTGCGCGTACCTTTCTTTTCTGCTTCAATTAACTGAAAATCTTTTGGCGGTAAGGGTTTACTAACTTTAGTTTGATTTTTTAATCAACTTAAAATCTATAGTAGCTAATGTTGATTTTTAAGTCAATATTTTGAAAAAAATAAAATCTAACGTCTAGTGTGCATTAAATAATCAAGTGATTAGCTTGAAAGCTGTAAGCTCTCTTTTTTCTTTTTGCTCACATACACGTAGTAGTCGGTCAATTTTGAATTGATGGACTGGGCAAACAGGGGGAGAGTATTCCTCAAATCAATCTTGACTCAGTAGTAGATTTTTACAGCTAAAAGTGAGGGCATAATTCTGGGGAAACCTCAGAATGTTGACCGCCCGAACCCGAAGGGCTAAGAGCTAAAAGCTGAAAGCTTAAAAACATTCAATATCAATGAAGCTAATTCACATCAACTATAATTATTGAATCAAAAGCAAGATAAGGTGATAATCCGTTAATCTGGTATATAAAGAACGTTAATGCTATAGCTTTAATTTTATGAACTCATCAGATAATCAAGATTGGCAACGTAGATTAGAAGAATTAGAGGTAGAAGTAAATCAAAGTACCGCCTCTAATACCCAACCAAAAACAGAAACAGTAAATCCTTATGTAGAAATTACCAATAATCAATCAGCGTCTAATTGGCTCAATTCAGTGAAAGACTGGTTTAATGGCTTAGCTCCTATTGGTCAAGTTGCAGTGGGGATAATAGCAATTATGTTGGGCTTTTCTGTACTGAATATTTTCCTCAAGCTAATTAGCTCTCTAATTACTGTTGCTGTTTTGGGAGGTTTACTATACCTAGGATATAAATTTATTGTTGCTGAATCGTCCAAAAACTGAAGTATGCGGTATAAAGTAGGGGCAGTTATCAGCAGTTAAAAAGTAAACCTAGACTAAAACACATTTACTATTGACTGATTGATAAATTTAAAATCCAGGTTAATGGTAAAAGGATCGACAACCATGACTAGCCCAACTATTAAACGAGGGAAACAAAGACCCAAAACTCAAACAAAGAAATGGTTATATATACTATTTCTCATATCTAGATCGCTCCTTTCCCGTCGTTTGAGTGCTTGGTTACTGGAAGTATTCCTGATTACTGCTAGTGCAGTTATACCCTATAGTGTAGGAACTTATGTTCAATCTCATTCTGAGGCGGAAACAGTCTCTTTAAACCCTATTTTAGCTGGGGTAGAAAAAACTAAAGAAAAAATATTTGCTTTATCTAGTTCTCCTGCACTACCCCAACAAGTTCCTCCTCTAACTAACTTTTTGTGGAGTGTCGGTTTAGTAACTCCTATTTTATTAACTGGTTGTCAACTATACTTACTGGCTAAAACTGGTCAAACTTCTCCTAAACGTTGGCTAGGAATTAAAGTAGTTACTGCTGCCGGAAATCCTCCTGGTTGGGGAAAAATTATTGTCAGAGAAGGAATAGCTCGTTATGGTTTATCTGGTGTAAGTGCCTATGTTCTCTGGCTTGTGCTAGGTGCAGCACCCAATGGCGGGATTCTATTTTTTCTCTTTGCCTTAATTTTGACTGTCGAAAAAGGCATGGCAACCCAAAGCGATCGCTACTGCGCGCTACACGATATTGTAGCAGGGACAATTGCTATAGATGCTAAAAAAGGCTTAACTACTTATACTAAAGCACCCAAAACTCCGCCCAAGTCTGAGCAACCAACCATCGTAGAAGTACAAAGTTATCCTTATATATCTCAACCTCAGCCTAGTCAAACTTATCTTATTGGTGAAGAAACAAATAGTAATCTTGTTTTATATACCTCTACTCCCACCAAAAACTTTAACTTATGGCAGTGGATGCGATCGCACCCAGGAATTACTCTTTTGAGTGTGACTAGTGCAGGGATATTCTCTGTATTAGCTACCGTAGTCGGTACGCAAATTTATGTTCAAACTCAGGCAAATCAAAGACAAGTTAATACTGATAATAATCAAGTCTTTCTCTCTTTAGTTAATCGTTTAAGTGCTACCTCTAGCGATCCTCTCACAGAGCGTAAGTCAATAATTTTATCGTTAGCTAGATTAGACGATCCTCGGACTATCCCCCTGTTAGTAGATTTGTTAGGGCAAGAAACTAATCCCGCGATCGTCGAAACTATTCAGCAAGCTTTAGTTAGTATCGGCACAGAAACTTTACCTCATCTCAAAAAGTTAAATCAATCCCTATCTCAAGATTTAACAGATTTATCCCCACAAACAAATAAAACTATTGCTCCTCAAGCAGTAGCAAATTTAATTACTAAAATACTCAGTATTTACAGTGGCAAACTAGCACAAGTAGATTTATCTCAAGTTAATCTTGCGCCGATTAATCTAGAGAATTCAAATTTTAGCCTATCCCTTCCGCAAAAAGATTTGTCAGGAATTAACTTGCAAGGAGCAATTCTCCACCAGGCTAATTTTCAGAAAAGTAAATTTGCTCATCTAGGCAAAAATGAGCGTATAGCCAATCTCAGCAATGCTCATCTCCAGGAAGCTGATTTTACCAAAGCAACATTAACTAACGTAATTCTTCATCAAAGTAATTTGACTGGTGCTACTCTTAGCCAAAGTAATTTGACCAATGCTCAACTAAATAGCAGTAATCTTAGTGGTGTAGAAATGATCGGTGCTGATGCAGAAACAGTACAATTGCCTAATGCGAGTCTGACTGGTGCTAATCTGGGCAACAGTAAATTCACTAAAGCTAATCTAACTGGAGCTAGTTTAGGACAGGTTAAAGCTCTAGCTACTAACTTTTCTCAAGCTAACTTAACCAAATCTAATTGGCAGGGTGCCAACCTTACTGCTGCCAATTTGTCTAAAGCTAATTTACAACAAGCCGATCTTAGTCTCACTCAACTACAAAAAGCTAACTTAACTAATGCTCAACTACAAAAAGCTAGTTTAGTTCATGCTAATCTTAGTGCTGCGGATTTACGGGGAGCTAATATAGACGGTGCTGATTTTCAGGGGGTTATCTTTGCTATTATTACACCTCAAAACTCTAAGCAATTTTTAGCTGAACCTCCCAAAGTGGAATCTATGGCTCAAATTAGAGGAGTTAACTTTACCAAGGTGAAAAACCTTAATTCTAGTCAGATGGAATTTATTTGCGATCGCGGGGGAATTCATCCTGATTGCAAGTAGTTCAGAAGTTGCAGGAGTTGCAGGAGTTCAGTAGTCAAGAATCATAATTGTAATTAATTTTATTATGATCCTAATAACTAATAACTAATAACTAATAACTAATGACCATAGGTTTTATCAACTTAAATAAGCCTGCTGGCTGGACTTCGCATGACTGTGTTGCTAAAGTCAGAAGAATACTCAAAACCAAAAAAGTTGGACATGGGGGTACTCTCGATCCTGCTGCGACTGGAGTATTGCCTATTGCTGTAGGTAAGGCGACTAGACTGCTACAATTTTTACCCACAGCCAAAGCCTATCGCGCTCGTATTCGTCTGGGAATGAAAACTACTACCGACGATCTAGAAGGAGAAATAATTTCTACTCAACCTGATGTAAAGATATCTCCTTCAGAAATTAAAGTTTGCTTAGGTAAATTTATCGGCACTATTGAGCAAATACCACCTATCTATAGTGCAATTAAAAAACAAGGCAAAAAACTCTATGAATTAGCGAGAAAAGGTGAAAAAGTTGATGTACCATCTCGCACTATAACTATTGACACAATAGAATTACTGAATATTATTCCTGGGGAATTTACGGAAGTAGAAATAGCTATTCATTGTAGTCCCGGAACTTATATTAGATCGATCGCTCGCGACTTAGGAGAAATGCTTGGAATAGGAGGAACTTTAACTAATTTAATTAGAACTGAAAGCTGTGGAATGAAATTAGCTAATAGTATAACCTTGCATCAGTTAGAAGAAGAATCTCAATCAGATATTAAGACTTTAATTTCACCCACTCAGGCTTTAAGCCATTTACCAAAAGTTAGTTTGAATTCGGAACAAGTAAAACGTTGGTGTCAAGGTCAGACAGTAGAAATATCTCCGCAAGAATACGTAAACAATGAATATATAAATAATGATCAAATATTTTTAAATATTCAAGAATATTATTTAACAATTTATCGTGAAAAAAATCTTTTCTTAGGTATTAGTACTTTCTTGGCAAATCGATCCCCAAATGTTATTGCACCTAAAATAGTATGTGCTACCCTATAAAATATCTTTGATTTAATCAAGCAAATATAAAATTATTGACTAGATATCTTTAACAAAAAAAAATTAAAAATGACTACCGAGAAAATAACTATTTTTATAAAAAATCTTATTTCGTTCCGTAAAAATACCAGATCAATGCAATGAATAAATAAAGTTTCATGGATCTGTATCTACAAATACAATCAAAAAAACTTTAGAGCAAGCATATTATTTTAATTATTTGCCTAATAATATAGTGTCAACTATTAACTAAAAAAAATATCTGACTAATTCAGCAAATTAATCAACTTCAACTCTTGATATCAGCAATAAATAGGAAGCACAAATTATGGCTACAGAAGCAGAGGCAATCGATGACCTCTATCCAAATAAATTAAGAGCAGAAATTACTGAGCGAACATCAGATGAGCAAATGGACTTTGCTCAACCCTTATGTTTAAATGTGAGTGATGGTTTAATCAAAAGACACGATCGACAATTTTTGGCAAAAATTAAAGGGGAATTATCACGGCAAACATCTGTAACAACTGAAACGACTACTCAAAATGCTTTTACTCAGACTAGAGATGACTTTCAGGCAATTTTTGACCAGGCTAGTATAGGTATGGCTTTTATTGCTACTTCAGGACAGTTTATTAGTGTTAATTCCTATCTATGTTCTCTGTTACAGTATTCAGAATCGGTAATGTGTTCTTCCACTTTTCAAGACATTACTCATACTGAAGATCTAGCAACTGTTTGGCAATACATCAACCAAATATTAAATGGTTATCAATTTAGCCAGCCTTTAAAGCAACGCTATCTGCGTAAAGATGGTCAATGGCAATGGGTTAGTATTACCTTCTCGCTAGTTAAAACTCCTCAAAATATTCCTCTTTATCTAATTGCTACTATTCAAAATATTCAATCCTGTAAACAAGTAGAAGACAAGTTGAAGACTAAACTTGCTATGGATACTGCTATTGCCCAAATCTCTAGAAAACTAATTGGTATCCAAGAAATTAATTATGAAGAAATTTTAGGTATTATTGGCAAAGCTACTGAATGCGATCGCGCTGATTTGATTTATTTTGCTCCAGAAGCTCAATGTCGTTGTACCTACTATTGGAACAAAAATGCTCAGACTGCTTCTGTTAAGTCGCAAGAAATTCCAGCAATATATCAACTTCCTTCGTGGCAATTAAAATTAAATAATGATGAAGATATCATTATTAGCGACCTAGAACATTTGTCAGAAGTAGCTCAATCAGAAAAGAATACACTTCAATCCTTAGATATTTGTTCTGCTGTAGTTATTCCTATTCTTACTCCCTCTGGTCAACTTTGGGGAAGCATAGGTTTGTACAATCAAGGTAAAAACTTGCAGAATTGGTCAAAAGAAGATGCACAACAACTAAGAATTTTAGGCACAATTATCCAGAGTAACTATCAATATAGAGTTGCTCAAACCAGACTAAAAGCATCAGAAACCTTATCAGCCAATTTTTTTCATCACTCAGTTGATGGTATTTTTTTAATTGATATCTTGCCAAATGGTCAATTAGTCTACAAAACTGCCAATCCTGCTTACGCTAAACTCTTAGATAAAACTAATCAAGAAATTGAAGGCAAGACAATAACAGAAGTACTTCCAGCAGAGATAGCCAAAGTCTTTGAGGAAAAATATCGCCTTTGCCTCACTCATCAAAAATCCCTAGACTTTTTGTCTACTGTAGAATTACAAGGAAAAAAGTTTTATTGGCGTGTTTATCTCGTTCCTATAGAAAACTCTAATGGAGATCACTTAAGTTTACAAGGTATTGTCAAAGATATTACTGAAGAAAAACGAGCCCTGAATAGACAAACTCGCTATCGTCATCTATTAAAGTCGATAACCTTTAAGATTCGTCAATCTTTAGATATTCAAGAAATTCTCCAAACTACAGTAAGCGAACTCCAAAAAACTTTTAATGCAGATAGAGTATTACTATTTCAATTTTTAGCAGATGGAGCGGGTAAAGTTATTAAAGAATCTGTTCAATCTGGGTTTCCTTCAATTTTAGGGAAAGTATTCATAGATGAATATTGTCGGGATGTTCTTGCTGATAAATGCTCAGAAGCATGCGCTTACATTTGTGAAGATGCCAACAATGAAGAGCTATATTTTTGTCATCAAGCCTTCTTAGAAAGATATCAGATTAAAGCTAATTTAGTAATACCCATTTCTCGCTATCTACCCATTAATAATAAGACTTCTTCTTTAGAAAAATCGAGTGCAACCAAGCATAGTTTGTGGGGACTTTTATGTGTACAGCAATGCAACCAATCTCGTCAATGGACTCAAGATGAAATTGAATTGCTTCAACATTTGGTAGGACAGTTAACTATTGCTTTATCTCAAGCAGAATTACTAGAAAGTGAAATTAATCGACGCAAGGAATTAGCTCGTTCTAATGCAGAATTAGAACAGTTTGCTTATATTGCCTCTCATGATTTACAAGCACCTCTACAAACTGTAACTAACTATGTTCAACTGCTTCAACGTCGTTATCAAGATCGACTAGATGCGAATGGGGATAAATTTATTCAGTATATTACTGATGGCGTTTATCGAATGCGTAATCAAATTAATGATTTATTAGAGTATTCCCGCGTAGGTAGAGAAAGAAGTACTTTCCGCACTACAGACTGCAATTTAGTTGTTCAGCAAGCGATCGCGAATCTTCGTTCAGAGATAGAAAAAAACCAAGCAATAGTAACTTATTGTGCTAATTTACCAACTTTAGTTGCTGATTCTAGTCAATTAGTAGTTTTATTTCAAAACTTAATTAGTAATGCCATTAAATATCATTCTCAAGCTATTCCTGTAATTAAAATTAATTCTTGTCGTCAAAAAGATAATTGGCGATTTTCTGTCAACGATAATGGTATTGGTATCGATCCTCAATATAAACAAAGAATTTTTCAAATTTTTCAAAGACTGCATACTCAAGAAGAATATCCAGGTACAGGTATTGGTTTAGCAATATGTCAAAAAATTGTTGAACGTCATGGAGGATACATAGAGGTTGATTCTAAATTAAATGAAGGTTCTACTTTTTACTTTACAATTCCTGTTTAATTCTTTTTGCTTTTTCTCTTGATATTTTTGATTTTAATCGAGCCAATATACAAATAAAAATCCATATGTTAGGCAGATTAAAACTAATAGTATAGCTAGTAAATCAAATAATCAACATTCTAGATTAATTTGTTTGTTTAAAAATGGTAGGCTCTAAACTAATTAAAAATGTTCTTTTAGTCGAAGATAATCCTAGCTATCAAGATTTAATGTTAGTTGCCTTTGAAGAAAATGATATTGCTCATAATTTGCATATAGTAAGCAATGCAGAAGACGCATTACTTTTTTTACAGCAAGCCCAAAAATATCGCGACTCTCCTAGTCCAGATATTATTATTCTAGATTTAGACTTACCTAGAATGCATGGACACGAATTATTAAAAATTATCAAGAAAGATATTAAATATAAGTTAATTCCCGTTATTGTTTTTACTAGTTCTAATCACCAAAAAGATATATTAGAAAGTTACAACTTAAAAGCTAATTGCTACTTGAGTAAACCCTATGATCTAGACGATTTTTTAACCGTAGTGCAAAAAAGTTTGAATTTTTGGCTTAATTTTTCTCAATTACCGGAAATTACAGATTGAGAAATCTAAACCAATAGAGAAAATGGATAAATTTATTTTGAAATTGTCTACAATTTTAGAGTAAGCAAAATAACCAGAGAACGTTGTTTAAGATCACACATAAAGGCGAATTTGGCATAATATGCTGTGTTTATGCGTAAAAATTATGAAAATAAAATTGAATGACTGTAGCTTAAGTTTCTCCTTGAAGTCCTCAAAAAACTAACAATTATTTAGTTTTACCTTTAAAGAAGCAATTTAATCAGCTTGATCATCAAAACCTAAATTATATCAGTGGATATTAACACTCTCAAAATACTGTTAATTGAAGATAACCCAGCCGATGCTGATTGGATTGGAGAAATATTGATTGAGGAAAAGTTAGCAGGGTTGAAGCTAAAACACGCTAATCGAGTCAATGAAGGATTGCATATTCTATCTCAAGACTATTTTGATGCGGTGCTGTTAGATCTATCTCTTCCTGATAGTCAGGGCATAGATAATATTGCCATGGTAAAACAGCAAGCTCCAGAATTGCCGATTATAGTTCTAACCTCTCTGAACGATCAGAATATGGCAATTAAATCTGTGCGTAAAGGTGCGCAAGATTATCTAATTAAAGGTGGATTTGAGAAAGAATTACTCATTCGTTCGATTCGCTATGCTATCGAACGTCAAAGAACCAAAGAAACTTTGAGACAGCAAGCAGAAAGAGAAAGACTAATGGGTAAAATGTTAGAAAAAATCCGTCAGTCTTTAGAGTTAACAGAAATCTTAGAAACAACTGTAGAGGAAGTCAGACAATTTCTTAAAACCGATCGCGTACTGATTTACTGTTGTGAATCTTCTCGTCCAGGTAAAATTGTTGCAGAATCCAAGCTCCCTCAGTATTGTAATGATTCAAACCAGAAAACAAGTTCAAAAGAGAAATATGTAGAGTTATATTTAGCTGTATCTAGTGGCGATCATCTTCAAGCAGCTATAGATCTTCAGAAATTCCAATCTCCACCATCAGGCACTTATCAATTGGCAGAAGATAAACTAAAAGCAATCTTAACTTTACCTATTTGGCGTAGTCAGCAAATGAGCGATCGCTTAGAAAAGTTAAAACCTAACCCCGATAACTCTGAGGAACAAAAAGAACAACTATGGGGAATGCTAGTAGCTCATAGTTATAATACATCCCGTCAGTGGCAAAATTGGGAAATAGATTTTCTCCAACAACTGACAACTCAAGTTACCATTGCGATTCAACAATCAGAACTTTATAGTCAGCTACAACAAGCTAATCAACAACTACAACAGCTAGCGATTTTAGATGGTTTAACTGGGGTTGCTAATCGTCGCTATTTCGATCAAGTATTGAGTAATGAATGGAATCGACTTGCGAGAGAAAACAACAAACCCTTATCTCTCATTTTATGCGATCTCGATCAGTTCAAAGCTTACAATGATACTTATGGTCATCCAGAAGGAGACTCCTGTCTCAAAAAAGTTGCTAATATTCTACAGCAAGCAACCAAGCGTGCTGCCGATTTAGTTGCTCGTTATGGGGGAGAAGAATTTGCTGTTATTCTTCCTGATACTGATGGGAGAGGAGCTTTATTTGTTGCTGAAAATATTAAACAGAAACTAAATCAGCAAAAAATACCTCATGCTGCATCTAGTATTAGTTCTTACGTAACTATAAGTATGGGAATTGCTACAGCATTTCCTAACTCCCATCAAAATGCAGAGAATTTGCTAGAGATGGCAGATCGCGCATTATATCAAGCGAAAAAACAGGGACGGAATCTAATTTTTCAAGACAGTTCTCCCTTGACTTAATTGCCAAAAAATAGTCTATTGGACTTTAGATATACAGTAAATTAGCTCTAAGCTTTAAGCTCTAGGCTTTTGATGACTAAAAATTATTCCTTTATTCGTGCCGATATTGCTCAAATATCAGCGTATACTCCTCCTGCGGGGGGAGAAATCAACCATTCTCTAGATCATCTCGATACCAATGAAAGTCCCTATGATTTACCCACAAGCATCAAAGGGAAACTAGCTTGGCTATATCAACAGCAAATGGAGACAAATCGCTATCCTGATGGTAGTCATTTAGTCCTCAAAAAGGCGATCGCAGAATATGTTAATCAATCTGCTAATCTGGATGGGGAAATCTCTCACCAACATATTTCTGTAGGGAATGGTTCTGATGAACTAATTCGCTCTGTGTTAATTGCTACTTGTTTGGGAGGAGAAGGCTCAATTTTAGTGGCTAATCCCACCTTTTCTATGTACGCTATTTTAGCAAAAACCCTGGGAATTCCCGTTATTAATGTCCAGCGTTTCAATACAGATTTCTCTCTTGATTTAGTTGCTGCTTCTGAGGCGATCGAACAAACTAAAAATCCTCCTGTTAGAGTTGTATTTCTGGTTCATCCTAACTCCCCTACAGGCAACTGTTTAACTACAGCAGAATTAGATTGGTTACGGAACTTAAGTGAAGATATTTTAGTAGTTATTGATGAAGCCTATTTTGAATTTAGTCAGACTTCTTTGGTTACAGAATTAGTTAAACATCCTAATTGGCTAATTTTTCGCACTTTCTCCAAAGCCTTTCGTTTAGCTTCCCATCGAGTTGGCTATGCGATCGCTAATCCAGATATAATCGCCGTACTCGAAAAAATTCGCCTACCCTACAATCTACCAGGTTTCTCTTACATAGCAGCTTTACTCGCACTACAACAACGGGATTTATTACTAAATAGTGTTGAAGAGACTTTACAAGAAAGAGAAAAATTATGGCAAGTTTTGTCCCAATGTTCAGATCTTCAAGTTTGTCCAAGTCAAGCTAATTTCCTCTATCTACGACTAAAAAATGCTTCTGCTGAACAATTAGCCCAAATTACTCAGGACTTAAAAACCCAAGGAACTTTAATTCGTCATACTGGTGGTGGTTTAAGAATTACTATTGGTACTCCTGCGGAAAATGCTAGGACGTTAGAAAGGTTTGAGAAAATTGGACTTTTAGGATAAGAAATTTTTGGGCTGATTTTCGTGCTCTGCCAAAAGTCTAATATACTAAGAGATTGATCCTCTAGTCTGGAAAGCTGGCTGTGAAAAAATCTAGTATTATTGCCTTCTTTCACTCAAGCTGCATTATACTATGTTCTCTTGTTGCTTCAAAACCTGCGATCGCTCAGGTAACACCTGATGGAACTACTTCAACTACAGTAGTTAGTCCTGATGGCAGCAATTTTGTAATTAATGATGGCGATAGACCAGAGGGAGGAGCTAATCTTTTTCATAGTTTCCAAGATTTTTCTGTACCGACTAATGGTTCAGCCTCTTTTAATAATGCTGTAGATATCCAAAATATTTTCTCTCGTGTTACCGGAGGCGATATCTCTTCTATTGATGGTTTGCTGGGAGCTAATGGTGCTGCTAATTTATTTCTGATTAATCCTGCGGGTATTATTTTTGGGAGGAATGCCATCCTTAATATTGGTGGATCATTCTTTGGTAGTACGGCGGATAGTCTATTGTTCGAGGATGGCACAGAATTTATAGCTACAGATGGTCAAAACAAACCCATGCTAACCATTGATGCACCCATTGGTTTAAGTTTTCGAGATGAACCAGGAGATATTGTTAATCAATCTTTTGCTCTTCAAGTTCGACCTGGTGCAACCCTAGCACTTATAGGCGGAGATCTTAGTTTTAATGGAGGAATATTAACAGCATTAGGAGGACACTTAGAATTAGGTAGTGTAAAAAGTGATAGTGAAGTTTTTCTAGGGCAAACATCTCCAGGCTTTGTAGTGGGATATGAAGAAGTAACAGACTTTGGCAATATTCAACTTAACCAACAAGCAATATTAAATACTAGTGGTTTAGTTGGGGGTACTCTTAATATCCAGGGAGAGCAAGTATCCATACAAGAAGGCTCTCAGATTCTATCCATAACTCAAGGCGACCTTAATGGGGGAGATATAGTTATCAATACTAATAACTTACTGATTGGTAGTGAAGGGAAAATAGTTAATGCAACTTCGGGTAGTGGTAATGGGGGAGATATAAACATCATTGCTACTGAAGGCGTAGAAATAGTTGGCACTGGTTTTAATGATTTGCAGGAAAATGTTATCCAAGGTGTATTGTCAGGAGGCACATCTACAGAGTTATTAGACCAAGCAACAGGAATTTTTGTAAATACTTCGGGAACGGGTCAAGCTGGTAATGCCACAATTGATACATCTTCTTTACGTATGAGTAACGGGGCATCAATTTTTAGTAATACATCTTTTAGTACTATATCTAGCGATACATCTACTGAAGGCAGAGGAGGAGATATAAAGATTAATGCTGATGAAGAAATAGAATTAATTGGTTCAGCATTATTAAATGGAAGCCTATTAGGTTCTACTGCTCTAGGTGGTGACACGATAGTTGAAGCAAAAAATTTAGATGTTAGGGATGGAGGATTAATTCTCAGTGCAACTTTAGGTAGTGGCGATGGTGGAGATATAAAAATAAATGTTTCTGAAAATGTAGAATTATCCAATACTCTAGCAGAAGCTATAATTCCAACAGGGATAATAGCCAATAGTAGTTTTAGCATTGGTCAAGCTGGTGATGTAAAGATTAATGCCAGTAACTTATTTACTTATGAGGGAGCAGTAATTAACAATAACAGTGGTGCTTTGATTTTTAATCAACCCTCGCCCCTAGGTGGTGTTTTGCCACTGCCCGGAGGAAATGGTGGAACTATAGATATAAATGTCTCTAACTTAATAGAGTTAAAGGGAATTGGGTCTAATGGCATAACCACTAGTGGAATTAGCTCTACCGCTTTTGCTGGAAACTCGTCAGCAGGAGATATCAATATTGCAACAAAAAATTTAGTTGTTCGAGACGGTGCGAGAATAGATGCAGCAACAACTGGTTCAGGAGAAGGGGGAGAAATTACCATCGAAGCTAGAGAATCGGTAGTTATAAGTGGCACATCTCCCATTAGAGAACCTGTGATAATAAGCGAAATCCCTAGTGCCATAGCAGCTACTTCGGGTCGTATCGATCTTCCATCTGAAGCTACAGGTCAGGCAGGAAACCTAAATATTACAACTAGAAAATTAACTATCCGCGATGGAGCGAACATTTCAGTCGCTAGTGTCAATGGGAGTGTAGGAGCAGCAGGGAATCTTAACGTAGTTGCTGAATCTGTTACCCTCGATAATGAAGGAGCTATCAATGCTGCAACAGTTTCGGGTCAAGGCGGTAACATTCAATTACAAGTTGATAACACTATAAATTTACAAAATAACAGCTTAATTTCTGCTCAAGCAACTAACGATGCTAATGGTGGTAATGTGACTATTAATACGGATTTTATCATTGCTGCTTCTAACCAAAATAACGATATTATTGCTAGTGCTTCTCAAGGAATGGGGGGAAATATCAATATTACCGCAGAAGGAATTTTCGGCTTAGAAGAAAGAAGTTCAACCCCTCCTAATCAAACTAATGATATCGACGCTAGTTCAGAATTTGGCTTAGATGGCACTGTCTTGATTAACACTCCAGATGTGGGAACATTTAAAGAAATAATTGAAGCACCAGAAATTGCTCAAATACAAACCTTAGGTGTAAACGCTTGTGCTAGAAAAGAAACTTCTGGGGCTAGTAGTTTCATTATTACTGGTAAAGGTGGCATACCTCCACAACCAACTAAACCTCTTAGTTCTAATGCAATTTTCCTAGAAGGAGAATCAGCTTCTATTAGTTTAGAACAACTAGAGAAAGTAAAGCAGCAGCAAATTCAACCCCTAGTTACTGCTAAAGGGGAAATTTATCCAGCACGGGGTATAGTTTTTCTGGAAAATGGAGATATTATCTTAACTCCCTACGCAACGAGTAGTATTCAACGCATTCCCAAGAATTCAGCTAATTGTCGTAAGTCTTAAACAAAAAAAGGCAGAAGATCTTTAAAGACAAGAATTTAAATAATTGTTAATATTCTAGGCGTGTGTAAGTAGGGACACGTACTTTTGTCGAGAAATTCACAGATAATACGCACTAACTCTAGTTGTCTCAGTTTGGAAAGTTGCGATCGATGAAACCGAAAATTACCAGCATAATTCAGTATAGCTGCTTAGTTTTTTCTGCCTCTATTTTTTCAATTCCTGCTGTTGCTCAGGTGACAGCTGATGGGACTACTTCAACCACAGTAATTAGTCCTGATGATAGCAATTTTATAATTAATGATGGCGATAGACCAGAGGAAGGAGCCAATCTTTTTCATAGTTTTCAAAATTTTTCTGTACCCACCAATGGTTCAGCCTATTTTAATAATCCTGTTGAAATAGACAATATTTTTTCTAGGGTTACTGGAGGCAATCTATCTAATATTGATGGTTTGATTAGAGCTAATGGTGCAGCAAATTTATTTCTGATTAATCCTGCGGGTATTATGTTTGGGGATAATGCTAGGTTAGATCTTGGTGGTTCGTTTTTAGGTAGTACGGCTGACAGTCTTTTGTTTCCCGAAGGAGAATTTAGTGCAGTAGATTTAACTAATCCACCCGTATTAACTATCAAGGCACCGATTGGTTTAGGTTTTCGGGACGAACCGGGGAAGATTGTTAATCAATCTGTTACTAACAATAGTAGAGGTTTAGAAGTATCGCCAGAGGAAAGTATCACTCTAGTAGGAGGGGATATTAATCTAGCAGGAACAAATATTGTGGCACCAGGAGGAAGAGTAGAATTAGGAGGTTTATCTTCAGCAGGAATAGTTACTATTAATGAAAATGGAAGTTTGAGTTTTCCGAAGGGAATAGAAAAAGCCAATGTTACCTTAACCAACGCTACTGATGTAGATGTTACAGCAGGAGGCGGAGGCAGTATTGTTGTTAATGCTCGCGATATAGAGCTTTCTGGGGGGGAACTGGGCAGAAGTAGGTTAAGAGCAGGAATAGCACCAGCTTCAGGCTCTTCTGAAGCTATTGCAGGAGATATTATTCTTAATGCGGAAAACAATATTACCGTGAGTCAAGGAAGTCTAATTGTTAATCAGGTATTACCGAGAGGGGTAGGCAATGCTGGTGAAATAAATATTGCGACAAATAACCTATCTCTTATAGAGGGAGGTAGAGTAGATGCCAGTACTTTGGGACTCGGAGATGCAGGAAAGATTGATATTAATGCTTCAGGCAACATCCTCGCCAACGGAAATGAATCAGGGATTGCTAGTGTGGTAAGAGTAACAGGAACGGGTAACTCTGGTGAAATAAATATTGCTACCAATAACCTATCTCTTACACAGGGAGGTGAAGTAAGTGCTAGTACTTTTGGTCAAGGCAATGCTGGTAAAATTACCATTAATGCTTCAGGTAACATCCTCGTAGATGGGCAAGATCAACTTGGAGTTACAAGTCTGATCAGTAGTCGGGTAGGAGCAACAGGAAGAGGCAACTCAGGTGGGATCGAAATTGAAACAACTGACTTATTTCTCACACAGGGAGGAAGAGTAGATTCTAGTACTTTTGGCAGAGGCAATGCTGGCAAAATTAGCATTAATGCTTCAGGTAACATCCTCGCCAAAGGGGGAGACGAATCGGGGATTATCACTGTTGTCAGAGAAACAGGAGTAGGTAGTTCGGGTGAAATAAATATCAAGACAAATGACCTATTTCTCAGACAGGGAGGAAGAGTAGATTCTAGTACTTTTGGAGTAGGCAATGCTGGCAAAATTAGCATTAATGCTTCAGGTAATATCCTTGCCGAAGGGGGAGATGAATCGGGAATTATCAGTATTGTCAGAAGAGGAGGATTAGGAAATGCAGGGGGAATAGAAATTACTACAACTGACCTATCCCTTATACAGGGAGGCAGAGTAAGTGCTAGTACTTTTGGAATAGGCAATGCTGGCAAAATTACTATTCATGCTTCAGGTAACATCCTCGCCGAAGGGAAAAATGAATCTGGATTTACCAGTCGCATTAGTAGTCGGGTAGGCTCAAATGCAGTAGGTAATTCGGGTGGGATAGATATTACGACAACTAATCTATCTCTAATACAAGGAGGGATAGTAACTGCCAGCACAAGAGGACAAGGAAAAGCTGGTAATTTAACGGTGAAAGCCTCAGATTCGCTCGAATTGGTTGGTTCAAATGGAGAATTTCCCAGTGGTTTGTTTGCCAATGCTATTCAAGGAAATGGTCAAGGTGGCGACCTAAATATCTCTACCGATAGATTAATTGTTCGAGATTCTGCAGTAATCAGTGTTGGTAATTTTGAAGAACTTGTGGCAGAAAGCAGTGAACTAAGTCCACCAGGTACAGGTGCTGCTGGCAACCTAGAAATTAACGCTCGCTTGGTTGAAGTTAATAATCAAGGCAAAATTACCACAGATAACGCTAATGGTATTGGTGGAAACCTCATACTAAATGCAGATTCTTTAATTCTCGAAAGCGAAGCCTCTATTTCTGCTTCAACTACCGCAGATCGAGGTCAGGGAGGTAATATTACTTTAAATATTGATGATACCTTACACATGCGCGATCGCAGTTTGATATCGGCAAGAGCAGATAAAGGTGCTAACGGTGGTAACGTCAATATCAATGCTGAATTTATCATTGCTGCTCCCAATCAAAATAACGATATCATTGCTAGTACTTCTCAAGGAATGGGCGGAAATATAGATATTACCGCAACAGGAATTTTTGGCTTGGCAGCAAGAAGTTCAACTCCTCCCAATAACACTAATGATATCGATGCCAGTTCCGAATTTGGCTTAGATGGCAACATCACGATTAATGCTCCAGATGTAGGCACATTTCAAGAAATAATTAAAGCCCCAGAAATTGCCCAACTACAAACCTTAGGTGTCAATGCTTGTGCCAGAAAAGAAATAAATCAGGCTAGTAGTTTCACTATTACAGGAAAAGGTGGTGTACCTGCAAAACTAACTGAACCCCTTAATTCCGATCGCATTTTTATAGAAGGAGAATCTATCTCGACAAGTAAGGGTCAATCTGAGAGAGTACAAACAGAGCAAATCAAACCTTTAGTTACTGCCCAAGGCAAAATTTATCCAGCACGAGGTATAGTTTTTCTTGAGAATGGGGATATTATCTTAACTCCTTATCCGACAAATAATCTTCAGCGCACTCCTTATAGTTCTCCTAATTGTCTTCAGTCTTAAAGTAGTAAAATAGTTGTTTTATGGATTATACACAAAATAACTAGTGAGCAAAAAAATGGTAGAGAAATTAACTTCTCTACCTAAGTTTTTAGTTAATAAATTCTTAAACTTCAGAATTTACGATGAAGGTAACAATTCAGGTTCTGTCTTTTGGGGAATTACCTTAATTTTGCCTTCTTCATCTACGTCTACCATCGCGACATCTCCTTCGCCAACGCGACCAGAAAGGATTTCCTCAGCTAATACATCCTCTAACAAGCGCATAATTGCTCTACGCAAAGGACGTGCGCCATAAGCAGGATTGAATCCTTCTTCGATCAAACGTTCCTTGAATTTATCAGTAACTTCTAGAGTGATTTCTTGTTCTGTCAGGCGAGCAAAGACTTCTTTGAGTAAGATTTCGGCAATATCTTTGACTTCTTCTTTGTTCAATTGACGGAAGACAATAATTTCATCTAGACGGTTAAGGAATTCAGGACGGAAGTAGTTTTTCAGTTCTTCGTTAACTAGAGATTTAATACGATTGTACTGAGATTCAGCTTCATTATCAGCAAACTCAAAACCAAGACCACCGCCACCTTTCTCAATGACCTTAGAACCGATATTCGAGGTCATGATGAGCAGGGTATTTTTG
>JAAUYH010083989.1_pt1 | contig 21333 bp, 14 predicted proteins | sample 7278061 | NCBI WGS metagenome assembly JAAUYH01 (sample SAMN14350203, study PRJNA611818) | marine sediment metagenome | isolation source: surface marine sediment (0.6m) | place: French Polynesia: Moorea | collected 2018-08 | reverse complement strand
TTCCATGACTTCATTCGTCATTCGACGTACCAGACAGATTATTTCTACGATGATGTCAAAATTACATATCACCATGATCATACTTGTTGGGGTTTAGATTTGATCCCATACTCCAACGAGACCAACGTACTTGAGTCTTCTTCTACTAGTTCTGTACTAAATCAACCCTACGACAGCATGTCTCGAGTGTAGAAATTCCTAAACTCACGGCCGACCCATCCTGTGGATTTTGGAATCGTTCCAAAGTGATAGGTTTTCCAAAGAAAATTCGCGGTCTTGGCTGCGAGAATTCCAAAGTATTTTTTCCTACCGTACCGTACTGTACCTCGTACAGTATTCAGAAGACGCGTCAGGAAGAGAGGATGTACACTACGGTATTGTAAAAAATGTAGCAGTACTGCTCCGGGGTACCGTACTGGGGTACAGTATCGGAGACAACAGTTGTAATCAGATTACGAGTGTTGTATACCCTCATCGGATGAGGGTATAGCTCATCCGCAAGAAGATTCAGAATCATGCTGAGAATGCCAGCAGGTAGGATTCGTTTTCATTCTTGTGAAAGAAAAAGAAAGAGCAATTCGAATGAACTACAGTACACTTCGTTTCAGACACTCCCTTCTATTCATCTAATTGTAATTAGGTCAGCGAAACTGAACCAGACCAATCCACAGTTTCTTTCATTTCTAATTCTACGAAGCATTCATCATTGCTTGTTTTATCTCGACTTGACATGCTTCAGAAATTTTTAAACTTGTACAGTAATCTATTTTCCGTGGCCTCATGGAAATAAACCTAGTGTCTTGGTAGGAATCAGGCGTAGCCTTAGATTACAATCTTGATGACCTGCTTTGGCAGATTAGGACTGTTGGAGTTATAATTCCATACCCAATAAAACGTACTCGCGCTTGGTCATGAAGATTGATTCACTTACCTGGATCTTAGTGGACGATCAAATTGATCTGAGTTATGGATATGTAGTAGAAGATCAGCCAATCGACGTCCACCTGAAGAGTTACATACTAAAATTTATAAACCTGAGGGCAGTTTCAAATTACGTGCCACAATTTTTGTAACTAAATCTCAATGAGTCCAGTATGTGTCTATACCAGAGTTATTACAACATTGTAAGATGACGAGTTAAAGAATTCCAAAGTCTTGTCCATTGGTTGTAGACAAGGAATGGTTTGATCAGCTCGTTTATTACAGGAGCAACAACATGAACACCATCCATCTTGTTCTGAGCCGGCAATCCAAACAACAACAACAACAACAGTATGACGCGATTTGTTGTATTTGCCACACTGACTGCGATGCTTCCCACAATCCCAACCGAGTGTTCATTCAACATATTCCACATTACATCAAGAAACAGGCCGATGCAGCGGTCACAAGATGCCGTTAACACAACAAAGAAGAGAAAGAAGTCTTGGTATCATTGTTTTCCTAGTCATGCTGAACTCAAGTTGCGCAATGGCACCAAAATCCCGATGGATTCACTCCGCGCAGGTGATGACATACAAACCCGAGATAACACCACTTCTCGCTTGTACTTGTTTACACACGCAGAGCCATCGGGACGGCACGAATTCATACAACTGGAAACTCGACACGGGAATCTGACCGCATCACTCAGTCATTTGGTTGTTGCAAACTACAAATATATTCCCGCAAGTTCAGTTCGGCCCGGTGATATGCTAGATACCGATATCGGATTACAAAGCTTAGTGAGCCGAGTGTCATTTGTGACAGCCAGAGGATTGTATCATCCACAAACACTTGACGGCCGTATTGCAGTCGACGGTTTCGTCGCGACCACGTACACTTCAAAGGTACTAATTACAATCGCTACATCACTTCTTTCACCACTTCGTGCGTTATTCAAGATGACCGGAATCGATGCGACGCACGGCACATTCGAAAGAGACAATTTTCTACGCACATTCTTAGTGAATGCGATCAGCAGCAGCTAAGTTCAAAAATAAACTAGAGTTGATCACTCCTTTCTTACTTTCTATTCATTCTTTACTTACGATTAATTATTATTCCACATTTAACGTGTTCATGAATATCGACACAATAACTTTCGTGCGATTGACAACTCTCACTGTCAAGACATGATGCCTCAACAATCTGTTGACAGTCACATGTCAATTATCATAACGCCCATATCTCTCTGATAACGGTATCACTGGAATTGCAGCATACTGTACTGTACTGTACCGTACAGTACGTATAGTGCAACCTCTCTACGACCATCACGCGTAAGCCACATCATCAGCATGAGGTGTTTCGTGACCGGCAGCACCGGGTTCATCGGGAGCACACTGGTGAAGCAGCTACTCGACGCTGGAAACGAGGTGGTGGCGCTCGCACGGACACAATCGAAGGCGGACCGGTATGTAGATAGGCGCGCTACGGTACTCATTGGCGACGTGACGGATGTGTCTGCCATCGAGCCACATCTCAGCGACGTTGACACGTTCTACCACCTCGCCGCCTACTTCAAGGAGTACACCGGTTCCGCGAGCGATGATGAGGAGGTGCTGCAGCGAGTGAACGTCGATGCGGTGATTTCCCTCCTCACCGCGTGCCAGACCGCAGGGGTGCAAACATTCGTGCACACCTCGACAATTGGTGTGCTGTGCCCGAAAAGCGGTGTCAACGACGAGGCCTCGCCCTCGAACGACACGTCCACGAATCGGTACTTCCAGTCGAAGATTCGTGCCGAGCACGCGATAAGGGCGTGGCGAGACGCTCATGCGAAGCCGAGCGTGCGGATGGTTCTGCCTGCGGCGGTGTGCGGGCCGGGTGACATGGGACCCACGCCACTGGGGCGAACGGTGCTGGAAGTGATGCGGGGCGCGCTGCCCGTGTGTCCGCCGGGGGCTGTGAACCTCGTGGATGTGCGGGACGTGGCGGCGGTGATGATGGCCGCAGCGGAGCGCGGCGTAGACGGGGAGCGCTACATTGCCTGTGCTGGCTACCGCACGATGGCCAGTATGCTGCGCGAGGTGGCGGTGGCCGCCAAAGTGCGCGCGCCGGGACTCAAAATACCGTACGCGATGGCGATGGTGTACGCGGGCGCGGCCGAGCTTGGCGCGAAGATCAAGGGCGTACCGCCGCTCGCGACGCGTGTCATGATTAACACACTCGTCGATGTAGTCGAACTGGATGGGTCGAAGGCTACCCGTGAACTGGGTGTGCAGTATCGTGATTTGGAATCTTCCTGGCGAGATGAAGTCGTGTGGTTTCGTGATAACAACTTAGTGTAGCTCCTTCGAACTATTGCTGTACAGTATGTTTCGCCACTGTGCAACACTTCCACCGTTCTTCCACCCATTCAGTCTCATCTGTATCATCAGCAACCTTCTCACCCACAACCAGAGACATGTCCATATTGGGCATCAACCTGCTACATGTGCAGCACAACCGTCACCGACTGGTACAGTACAGGACAGCCAACCTCGCGGCTCACTTCAGTGTACGATTCGTTCTGATTCTATAACTGCCCCAAAGTGTTATGTTGACTGACATTGACTTGTACTGTACATCAATGCCACTCGTCTGTTTTCGACTTTACATCAGAACATCTCGTATCTCCGTACTGTCCCACCTCCTCTCACTGCTCTTCCACCACACCCAGAACGCGCTCCGAAACTCTTTCACCGCCACTGTCCCTCCGGAGTCAGCCGCTTCCGCACACCCATGCACACGTCCGAGCTGTCCGAGAACGCCTACCCTACAGACAGTACATATCTTCGGAACACATCGCCCTTTTATTACATCTACACCATATGTACAACTTAGTCTCGCATGAACCCGTTTACTCACACTAACTGCCATTTCTCCTCTCCGTGGCCCCCCCAGCCTTGGGCGAATTCCTCTTCTTCCTTCTAAACTCGAGTGTGGCTTTAGCCTGCGGCGGCCGTCCGGGCGCCGACTGTTTCGGGACCATGACAGGCGACGCCGTATCGCCATCATCGGTCATATTGCTCGCGTTTGGGCTCTTGTTTGCAGCCGGTGGCGGTTGTTGCGTTGGGGGCTTGATCTTGCTGGCGCCATTCGACACTTTTCTCCTCATTTTCCGCCTTGCCATCCCGTTCCAGCCGACCAGCGCTCCGGGAGACGCCATTTCCGCGCGCACCTCGCCAATGGTGAACTCGAGCGCCTCCGACGGCCCCATGATTTCCTCATCACCCTCGCTCACCTGGCTGATGAACGTCGCGCCGCCAACCGGCGAAAGGCCGGCCGCCGCCTGGTCCCCTGCGGTAGTTTCGACCGATCCCACCCGTTCGATGTTGCCCCCAAGCGCACGGTCGATCGTGTCCTCCGACCCGGACTCACGCCGCTCCATCTGCCCCAGCTGTCGCGCTCGTTCTAGCGCCGCGCCCGAGCTGCGTCGCTCCGCGAGCGGCTGCGCGCGCCGTATGGCCTCGGGACTCTTTGTCTCGTCATCCTGCGCGGAGTTATCATTCAATCCCAAAAAATCGGCAGCCGTGATGCCCTCGATCGATCGGCCCGAGCCCTCGCGGCGCGATCTTCGCGGGGGTCGTGGCGGTCTCGGCGACTCCACACTCCTCGACGAGGTCGCCTTTATCTGCGGTGACCCTCGGGACGCCGACAGCTGCCTTCGAGGCGGCGACGCGGTTCCCGCCGGTGCACATTTGTTGTAATTCTCGGCAAAATAGCGGCTGCTCGCGCTGGAAAACCCCTCGCCACTTTTCGTACTTCCGCCCGACTTGACACGTTTCGGCTGCGCGTCGGAGGCCGACGTGGCGTTGAGCGGGTTGATTTCGACTTGAGACTCCAGCGACGGCCACCTTCTGGACGGCGGCGGGGATACAGTCGGAGGGGGCGGCGACGCGGGTGTCGTCTGTAGCGTGGCGCGGGTAGGGTTCGAACTCCGCTGTCCCGCGGCATGCGCGGGCCGCGCTTGTGTATTCCGTCGGTTAGATTTCGGTAGCGGGGACCGGGGGCTATTTCGATGCGAGGAGCTAATTCGGGCGTCCATGATATTCAGCGCTTCATCCACAATCCTCGCGGGGCCTGCGGCATCGATCGATACCGACCCCTTATTCGACCGCAGCCCGATGGATAGCGCGTCGATGTATTTCGACGCTATCCACACTTTGGCTGCGTCGCGCCCCGACGGCTTTTCCAGCGCCTCAGCAATCGACTGCAATGCTTGCGCGTTCGCTTCGCCCTTCATAGTGATTGCCTCGCGCTCCGCAACTGATTCGTTGGCCAGCACCAAAGCTCGCCCCTCAGCAGCAGCCATCGCACGCTCGTTCTCCGCCACCTTCAATAGCTCGCGCCGTTTGTTCGACACCGTGTCGGTGACATGATCAATTTCACGCTCCAGTCTGGCTTGCGCCAGTCGCTCGTACGTGCTCGCAATCGCGGGCGGCATCTGAATCGACGTGAACAGCCGAATGCATCGACTGCCCCACACACTGCACGCTTCATTCAGTTGTTGCGCCACCTTGCCCCACATAGTATCTAAATCGGAGAACAGGGCGTCTACCGTAACACGCCCGAATTCGTCATGAATCGCCGCCGCCGCTAGGTCGACCAATGCATCTCTCACGCATTCCACCGCATATGCGGCGGCGACAGGGTCGTCCACCATATAAAATAATTTCGCGTTAACAACCAATGCCACTCGGTCGGCAGTGTGCACATGACTCGTCGCGAAAGATAGTTTCTGCATTTTCTTACTAAACACGTAGGCTACCCGGTCTAGTCCGGGCACGAGTAGTCGAAAGCCAGGCTCCAAAATTCGATGAAAAATGCCGGCGCGTTCCACCAGGTACACCGTGTTCTCAGGCACTCGCACACCGCAAAATCGTGGTACCGCAGCTTCCTGTGATGTCCGACATGACACCGCATCAAGTTCGAGTTGTGATTCGGGGTCGGTCCATACGAACCCACGTGGTAGTTTCCGTAACTGGCTCTCTGGCTTAGGCGTACGATATTTGGCTTCGCCGCGCGCAGCTCTCGGGGAAGGTGGATGAAATGGCAATTGCGTAATTTGGGTGTCATCCGAAGAGGAGACGACGGTGCCACGTGATGGCACGGTGATGGGATGTGCTGGTTGATGTGTAGCATTCGCATGTCGTTGTAAAGGGCGTAATTCCTCGGATGCGGTAGAACTCGTGTCATCGGGATGACGGCGCGACGAGGACGGCCCTGGTTCATGAGAGCCGATATGAAGTGATTGCAAATCCTCAGTTAATCCACGATGTGGCGCATGTTTGTGACGTCGTGCGTGCCGAACTAACATCACCGAGTCGTCATCGTTACTGTCCAATCTCGGGGTGGGGTTCGAACGCGACGAATTGGGAGATTGTCGTGGTGGTGGTAAATGTCTTGTGGTGTTATCAGAATTGGAGTCACGTTTGTTTCGTTCAGACGTGGGCGACGAATTCGTGGGTACTTTCAGAGTATCAGGGACGAGTGGTGGTAGTTGTTCTCGTGGTTGTTTTCGTTGCCGTCTGGAAGACGACGGTCGTCGCGTCAATGCTTCGTCCAGCGCGTCGTCCATGGCGGTGTGCAGACAGGTACAGGCGCAGAGGAGTGGTAGAAAAGCGAGAGTGCGAACCACGTCAGCCAAGAGCGTGTCGTTGGTGGATAGATGCAGGAAGAAAGAAAAGAAAAGTGGATAATATCGCGAACAGGGCTTCCAGTTTGCAGGGTTGTGTAGGCACGCGAGCAAGTCGTGAGGTGACGATACAGTTACTGTACAGTGCTTGAAATTTTCGCATGCATTGCCCGCGATCTCTCACCGAGCAAATTGTTTAGCGGTTATTTTTACCTGATTTTTCGGCTGGGCCCAATGGCACGCCGCCGTTCCCTGGCTCACTGCCAGATCATCATACCTTGTGTGTGCCTGATTCGCGCTTATTTTTCGCCTTCCAGGGCCCCACGCTCTGCCGTTATCCCTGCTACCATCACACTTGTGCAGGGCCCCCCCTTCCACATAATTTCGTTTCGTACTTTGTACAGCCCAGTACAGTACGGTACCTACGAGTCGCTGATTCGAAATCGACTTGTGTGTATTTAATTACCTGCAACTAACACGACAACACATGAATAGAATCTTCGACAGCTTTGAGAAGTCTCGCTACTCGTACTCATGCGCACTCATACTCATGTGTGCCCCTACGTGTGCCTCGCGAATATTTACAACTAACACCTCTAGTTTCAGTACTGTGAATCGTCGTCATCGATGATGGGCTACTAGAGTGCCGCGCGGCACTCGCACTATAAGCAGTGTACCGCCGAGTTTAGTACGCCAGAAAACTCGACCGCTTGGCCGATACGGTACAGTCGAGGCGAGGAAGGTGATGTGACAGCGTTCACTCGTTGATGCGTGCCTTGGATTTTCCGCCGCTTCTCATACTGGAGACACGGCATTCCACTCTCTATCCAAATCAATAATTCTTTCGGTTTGGGTGCCATGCCACCACATTTTGCCCTGCAGATGTACCACCTAGTCACTTGATGTTGACCCTCATTGGTTTTATTCTACTTGTCGATTTGTAAAACACAATATCTGTACACACCTTTATACTCTACCAATATTGTACACCTTGTCTAATCAGACTGCTCGTCTTCTCTACAGAGTTCACTTCCTCGCCAAAACTGTGCTTTTGTGTCCATTCTTTCACAGTACTGTACTGCACTGTACCGGTACTGTACGTTTCAGGATGATATCAGTTACTAAACCTTCTTCCTTCCAAAAACCTTCTTGCAATGCGCAACACGAATAACCTAGAATTCACTTCCAATTATTATCCCCCCGAGCGATTCCCTAATAGATCCATATCCAATTTATTCTCGGTTTCTTCTCATTCGTCGCTATAAGCGAGTTGAGCCGTTCCTTAAATCGTTTCTACAACATGGGAGCCACTCATGGCGCCATCCTTGACTTTCAACTTCCACCGCTACCGTGCTGTTACAGTGCACAGTGCGTTTGATTTCTTTTCTTCTTCCACGACGCACTTCTTTCCGTCAAGTGTACGCACAGGGGTGGCTGCGGGTACGCTGCGCCTGTGATAAACCCCATGTTGCATCTCTTTTCGCTTTTGCTGAGGTGTGGAACTGTACCGCCACTGTACCGGTACTGAATTCAATCGGTAACCGGCAATTTCTCAATTTACGCTGCGCACTATAAGCCCACCCGCACCGGACTGGATGGTTTAAAACCGACGAAAACCCTCCACGAAATTTATTAGCAAAGCAGTGCGTATTCCTATAATAAATACATAAAACAAACAGAATTCAACGCCCCATTCACCTCAGCGCAAGTGTCGGTGCGGCGTCGCCATCGCCAGCCCAGCCTGATTCATCAGTGTGTTCACATCCGCCGGCTTCTCGCCCATCATGATCGTGTTGGACTCGCGCCCGATTTTCGCGTACATCTGGATGTAATCGCGGGCCACCGCGATCTGCGCTGCGTCGCGCCCGAAGTGTTTGCTGAGACTGTTGCCCACGGTGTCGAGGGCGGTGGCGTCGGCGTCGGCCTTGATGCGCACCGACTGTGCGTGCGCGCGCGCCTCGTTTTCGACACGTGTCCGATTGCCTTGGCTCTCGTTTTCTAGCTTGATGCGCACACCCTCGCTCTTCAACTGCAATTCCACCTTCTCGCCCTCGGCGCGTAACACCTTCTCGCGCCGCAGCCGCTCCGCAGCCGCCTGCCGGTCCATCGCCACCGAGATACTGGTGTCGGTGCGCACGTCCAACACCTCGTGGCGTGTGAAGCGGATGCCCCAGTTGGCGGCGGGTTTCGACACCACGCTGCGCACTTGGTTGTTGATCAGGTGACGGCTATGAAACAGCTGGTCCAGTTCGAGCTCGCCTACGACACTACGCATCGCGCTTTTTGCTAGCTCCATCACGGAAACTAGCGGGTTGGCGGCGCCGTAACACGCCTTCTCGGCGTCGACAAATTGGAGGAACACTACCGCGCTGACCTCCACAGAAACGTTGTCTTTCGTTATCGCCAGCTGCGGCGGGTAGCCGACGGTGCGTTCGCGCATGTCGACGCGGAAGGCGATGCGGTCGATGAAGGGGATGGTGAAGAATAAGCCGGGCTCTTGAATTTTGTGCAGCGAACCGAGGCGCTCGATTACCATGCGTTCGCCCTGCTCGCACACGTTGACGACGGTGTTGGGGCGGCGCACCGGCCAGTAGGTCTCGGCGGCATACTTGCGTTGCGCTCGCACTCGCTCCTCTTCGGTCTGCAGCGTTTGGTTGGGCATGCTGGGCGCGTGGGTGCGGTGGGTGGCGTAACAGTAGAATTTGAAGTGTGGACGCGCGGAGATTTTCCGTCTGCACCACTTATGATTGGGACTCATCAACAATGCGTTTGGTATTTCAAATACGTCACGACAATTGACCGCGGCGCCTGCTTATCGTTGCCGACACATCGCCTGCGTTTGTCTGTTTTCATTCCGTGCACTATCAATATTCGCCGCAGTTCACTGTTGCTGTGCTTTGTACCGAACTGAGCTGCCGTACTCCTGTACCCTACATACGCTCTCACAACCTACACGCCTTGTGGTCACGTTTGCTGCCGGTCGCGCTCCGCACGGTAGGCTGCCCTTCTCGATAACCACCTTGTTATCAGCCGTGATTCCACATCGAGCGCAAGGCGTTTCACTTATCAATACAGTACCGCAGTTTATCAACGCATACAATATGTGTACTACTACACGACATTAATAATAGAAACTGACACCCACTCGCACTACTCCATTCCTGTCCTGCCGAATCGTCCGCCCAAAGATTGCTGTGCCACCCCCAGTGCCACGCCCGCCTTCGCCATAAATGCGTTCATACCTTGCGCCTCCTCGCCCATCATAATCGTGTTATTCTTCGAGCCCATCAACGAGTACATCTTGATGTAGTCCCGCGCCACTGCGATTTGCGCCGCCTCCTGCCCGTAGTTCTTCGCCAAACTTGCCGCCACAGCGTCCAGTGCCGCCGCGTCCGCCTCGGCCGTAAGTCGCACCGACTCCGCATGCGCCTTTGCCTCGTTCTCCACACGAATACGATTTCCTTCACTTTCATTCTCCAGTCTTATACGAACACCTTCGGATTGCAGTCGCATCTGTTCGCGCTCTCCTTCCGCCCTTAGAACACGTTCACGTCGGAGCCGTTCCGCAGCGGCTTGGCGGTCCATTGCCGAGCTTATCACGTCATCGGTGCGCACGTCCAACACTTCGTGGCGCGTGAACTGCACACCCCATGCGTCCGCGGGTTCGCTTAGCACGTCGCATACTTGACTGTTGATTAGATGCCGACTGTTGAACAATTGGTCGAGTTCCATTTCACCGACAACGGAACGCATAGCACTCTTCGCGAGTTCCATTATAGCAACTAGCGGGTTCAACGCGCCGTAACACGCCTTCTCGACGTCGATGAATTGCAGAAACACCACCGCGCTGATGTGCACGCTCACGTTATCCTTGGTAATCGCGAGCTGTGGCGGGTAGCGCAACGTACGCTCGCGCATGTCCACACGAAAACGAATTCGGTCCATCAGCGGCACGGTGAAGAAGAATCCCGGCTCATGGATTTTGTGCAGCTTACCGAACCGCTCCACCACCATGCACTCCCCTTGCGGGCAGATGTTGAATATCGTCGCCATGCGCCGCACCGGCCAGCGCGTCGCGCTCGTGTAGTCTTGGCTCGCTTGCCGTGTCTCGGTGCTTGTCGGGGGCTGCATCTTGTTGTGTGTGAGTGTGTGGGACGTGGGTTGGGTGTTGAAAATGTGAAGACAAACGTGCAAGATGAAGTGACACGACTCGTTGTTGTCGACCGCATATATCAGATACAGCGTGGCAACAAGGCATGCACCGTGAAACCGGACTGTTACAGTTTCAGAACACTTAAGCATTTTTGTTCGAATGGAACCATATAATCTACATTGCACCTATTTTGCCACCCGCCGATCGTGCATTCCTTATTATCTTAACTGGATTGCATCACGACCAAATTTTAATCACTTCAATGCCGTGTTGGTAACCGCACACGAACAAATTGTTCGTTGACGGAGCATCAGTGCTTTCCGCACTTATTCGCTGTGATTGCAATCTCGCGAGACTGGTCGAACTGACATTGGAATTGCTCGCGTGAAAGCTTTCTATCTAAAAATACAGCGCAAATTTACACAATCTCTTGACATCCTGCCGACCCAATCGCAAATGAATTCAGGACATTTTCGAATTCATCTCATTCTCTTTTCATCACCTTGCTTCGGTCCCGCGCCTGGAACAGCGCCATTGCAGTGACGGCGTGATCGAATTGGAACCATTGCGTAAATATAGCTCATTGTAGGGTATCAAGAGTTATCGATCAAATCAAGAGATGACGTCGTACGTGTACGCCGAACAGCCGCCAACAAACAAGTTCTATTCAAACTCGATGAATCTACGGTCAGGAAGTTCAGTACTGAAGACTTTATTCGTCTGCTTCAATTCTGTTCAAACATTTGGTGTCGATTACATCGAGCCCCCGTACCCTGTTATAACGTGTTTTTGACATAATTAGAATTTGTTTCAATAGCCCTGAGACTCGTACTCATTCCGCGCAATTTCGATTCTTTCCTGTCTTCCAAAAACACCGAAAATAGTGTATTATTCGACTCATTTGATTAGCAAGAGTCTGCGCCGCGCAGCTTTGTCCAGGTGGCACTGTGAGTACCAACTCTTAACACCAAAACACCCACGTTTTCAAATTCGTATACATTGTACGAAACAATGCGGGATCACCGCAAGGGATTTGAACAGTTCTGTCCCTTTTTCATTCATTAGCAACCAACATTGCTGCCCTTCTTTTTCAGGAACTCCAGTTCTTTCTAGAAGAGCCTGCATCGCCTTCACTGTGAACATGCTCTCAATACTGTTTTTTCAATTTTCCGGTGTCATCGATAGTAATTGATATTGCGCAAATATCGATGGCCAGTACTGGAAGTTTCAGAGACAAGTTATGGAAAGAAACAAGAAGTGTACTGACTGTGAACCAACTGATTTGTGAAATAATTTGTGGTGTGTGTATTTTTACTTAATGAAAAATGGATTTGGAAAATTTAAAGTTTGTATGAATACTTTTTAGTGAAGCTGATGACTAACTGTTCAACAAATGGTCAAAAGGTAATGCAGAATAGGAAAACAAATTATTTGTCGTAGTAATTATGGAGCTTCTATTTATTTCGCAACATGCGCTGAAGATTGGGTGAAATTACTAATCTATTGAGGTCTAATACTTGTTTGATGTGAAGCTGATCAAAACGCCGTTCTTGAATCACAAAGCTCCGGGAGCCCATTTGCGAAGCAAGATCAAATCGACGGCATAATGGTCAATAGTAAAATTTAACCTTGATGAAGCCGTAGACGCTTACAAAAAAATAGTACGGATTGCACTAATATCCTACGTCATATTCCAATACCTATGGAACCAAAGGAAAGAAAGCTAATGCCATTTGATATTGCACTCGAGAAATATATTGTAATAATAAACAAATCCCTGGTCACCGAACAAAATTTAAACCATGAAGCTCGATCAATTTCGAACTTAGTTGTAATTGATTCAGGGAGTAAGTTGATGTGTGGGAGTATGCCTCAAGAACTTAGAGATAAGAAATTGTTTCACAGAATTGTATGGTTGCTGTTCCTTTATCGAATACTGAAGATGCCAGTGAGTTGATTGTGCCAGAGGTACAAATACCGCCAATCCTCTAAATAGAATGCGATAACAAATAAAAGGGTTCTGATAGACAAATGAGTAAACAGCGAAGCAAAATCATGCTACTGTGAGAGTATGCCTGTTTGAAGATGTAGGAAACATGCGCACGAGACGCAATAAATTGCAGTATTTGGGATCCTGGCGTCCTCCAAAGATATCGTTAATATGCTTAATAATTAAAAATAATACAGCGTGAGCAAAGTAAATTGGCTTTAGTTGATTGATGATATTGTGAATGATAGAATCCTTCATTTATATAATTTAAATCAGAAAATCAGAAAGCTCATGACTAATTCTGGTACTAGTTGTGGATACAATGGCTACAATACAAGTCGAATTAAATTAGGTGTGTAGTGAAGCATTGTTAGGCCGATAAAAGGCAGAAACTTCGACGATAAAACGCAGATCATTCACGAGCTAAACGAGAAATTGTTGATTTGAACTGAAAAGTACAATAAGGATCTTGTATTGATGAAAAAATAGTTGAGATTGAAGAAAGATTGTTAGGAAAAACGAGGTAAGTCAATCTATAACCTAGAGAAATTTGGTTGAAAAGACTGAATAGTAAACATGGGTGTTCTATATTCTGCTGCTAAATCGTTTTTTTCTTGTACATGTGTACATGATAGGCTATTCTCCCTTTTTCCATTCAAGTCTTTTACTCAACTCCCTTTCATTGACTCCCCTTTCTGATCGCAATTAAGTCCCTTTCGTTCTTTTCTCTGCAGTAAATAATGGAAAAATTCCGTTCTTTTATAGGTGTTCTCAACTTGAAGCTCAATTACAGAATTAACGAATTGTCAATGGACTACTCGTAACATATGTCCGCTTACAGTTTAGCTGGTACATCTAATGCTGCTGGCACTCTAGAAGCAGCTCCTGTCCAAGGCGTCGACCTATACATCCGGGAGCAGATCCTGCCAGCCTCAATAGCACTGATAGCTTGGCTCGCGCGCGCGTAATGCTATAATAGTGCTAATCTATTCTACATGAATCTATCCGTAGAACAACTTCCAGTTGTCATACACGAATAATTGATTTATAGAGATTTGCGCGAAATAAAGTATACATTATTTGCAATGGAGACAGATGAGAAAAAACAATTTTGATATTAAGTGAAGTACGAAACTTCAAAATTTGCACTGTGTGACTACTTTATCAACAAATTATGCTATTTTTAGCTTCTCTATCTGAGTAAGTATTGGCAAGTCACAGAAATCATCGCAATGCGACCTTTGAACCGACCAAAAATTCTATAACTGCTGAGACGAAATCAAAGTAGGCTAACGCCTGATAAACACCGGAAAAATAGCTAGATAAAGTTGCAGTAGCATTCAGAAAGAGCAACTTCTTCTTACTTCAACACTTTGCGGATGGATAAATTCATTGTACTTTTCACGTATATTCAAATCAAATAATTTTCTCAAACTACAGTATTCTTTATTATTTAAAATCTGGTGCAAAATGTATGGGTTCATGACTGGCAGTTTAATATTGCAGAGAAGGAAGATTATTACATCCATGGGTTCACGAGATGAAAGTCACCTCGCTTTGGAATATCGAGAGTTATCAATTGTAATTGTGGTGCGATCTTCCCAGGAGGCAAAACAAACACAACCACCAAACCCAACCAGAAGAGGGCCACCCGATGGGAATAGATAGCAAACACCCCAAAGGGGGAAGAGGCTACTGTAGAACCTCTACCTCAATGAGAGCACCGCCCTAGAGAGGGATGCTTGCCCCAAGAGGAAAGTAGAGAGAAGAAAGGGGTAAGTATGGGTCGCCAACGACGCAACATGGCCACCCCGGAGGGGATCGGGCACCTCAGTAACCCTTCTGAGGGCGGATCCGAGATAGGGACATTCACGGGGTCTCCTGAACCCGTCGCAAGGAGCAACAAACGTAGCACCACCAGTGGTAGACAACAGCTGAACACCGCAAGCGGACGGTTTGGGGCGAAACACTTCTTACTTTAATTATGGGGTTCCCCGAACTACTTAAAGTAGTCCGTACGAAATAATACACTACATAAAATAACAGAACTTGTACTATACTAAAATTAAAATGCGGGGATATTTCCTAAAACCAACCTTCCCCCATTGTGCTGCAGTGCACTCAGGACGGAAACCTCCTTGATGTACACCTGTACAATGCGGAGTGCCAACTTGTTTTTCGTCCGTTGCGCAAAGTCACCCAAGGGTGGGATATAAAGGTTCGTGGCACTACAATAATGGGGGCTGGAAGCAGTTCATCTGCCAAGCATTCAATCCTTATTCAATGAGTTCCGCAAGTGCAGTGTATTAATTTCTGTGTTTTAGATGTGAGACATAAATTAGCGTTTGAAAGAGAGTTCAATTCTATTGCGCACAGCCATGCTAAGTTTATGCTTGTATGTGAATTTTCAGGGAAAGATGGGACTTTATTCTATCCGGAAACGTGAACTTATTCAATTCAAAACACGTATAAGGCTTTTGTGAAAATCTGAGTATGACTAAAGAAGCATGGGTTTCCTTATAATTCTGTTGAACTGAATTCCACGAAGCAAATTGGAAAATTCCAGTTCTGTGATCCTGATTTACAACGTGAACAATGGGTGGAAGTCGCTTCGCCGTCAGATCAGTGTCAGCCACAACCTAAGCTGATAGTATTGTAATGTCCTATCATGGTTAAATTAGAGTATATCAACCTAATTGTCCGCCAAGTGTTCGGGGGTTTGTTTTACAAATTCGGAGCTTATAAAACAATGCTTAATTGTTCGTGGAAAATATTGCTGGCCATGGTATATCATTTAGCCTAGCTCCATTTAGTGGCAGTATGCGCAAGTCTATCATATTATTCTATCGAATATAAATAAGCACGCACGATTTGAGAGAAGTACTAAGGTTCACGTTTTCCACGTCAGTCATTGTCAAATGATGTTTCTGCTAGTCGATAAATCGTCCGAGAAAAACGGACGTATTACGAATATGCAAGATTTCCTTTAGCTAATGTTGTATCACGAATACTCGATCAAGTTCGAGAATCTTTTAATATTATCTATTCTCTAAGGCACTTGCACAAAAAGAGAAAGCTAGGAAAGATCATGCTGATCATTTCGAATACAATATGGACTTCTAGAATAGAGTGCCTACAGTTTGTCAATGAAACGGACATAGGCTTTGAGTATATAGATTTCAAACACAAAACATTCTCCTTTCTACTTCAATTTTTACAATTGTCTTTTTCAACCTGACAAATAGAACTGAAAAACTTTGAGCTGAACTAAACTTCAATTTTGCATTCATTCTACTACTCATCATACATTTGTGCATACTGTTTTAAACTTCACGTTTACATTCTAAAGTTTTTCATTCCTACAGGTGCTTTCTAGACTTTGTTTTTACAACAGTTTGTTCTAGAGAACACCATATCCAAGACTCACTTGGCAAATTAGGTTTTGAATATTTGATGCTAGAATCATTCTAAAGTTCTGTTTCAAATCAATTTGGAGTTTTTCGTCCTTAACGACGTTTTTCAATATTGGGAAAATTTTCCACTTTGCAAATTTTTTTTGATTCCATGTCTAAGCCTGGTGATGTTAAAATTAATGTATGTCCTTGATTTTCTTAATTTATTGAGTTGGCCCCAATAGTACAGTCACTCGATTACAGGAACCTGCCGATTTACATGCTCTTCCGACCTAAACTGCTTAATGCATCTTAGTTAATTTAGTGCGTTAAAACTGTTGCACTTGAAATTTGTGCAGACTACAAATAAATTTCATATGGGTCGGCGGCAACCAGACGCAACAGTGTAGCATTTCACAATTTTGGTAATTAATTGCAACTTTCACGTCTCGCTGCAATGAAATTGGAAATTTGACGAAGTACGGTATCGCAGTGTCTTCATACATCACAAATAAGTTGAGGATAGCTCTTTTTAAAAAATAAGCAGCAACTTCAAGCTAGGACAACAGCTACGAGGTCCGGCTCGATCGATTTTCTTCAATGATGAAGACTTCATCTTTGCGTGAAATGCTGTTAAAGTGTACTACACCACTCAAAAAAGTCTGAGGCATGGAATAAAGGCATTGATCACGTACATAATGCACTATACTGCATAATCAAATTTCATGGAATCACTTGATAATTGGCAATAAAATCCCCATAATTCTGGTAAATATAGTCCCATTCATTGTTACATTGTTGCGTCTTGTTCGCCACTGATCCGTACGTACATCCTTGCTTTTTTGAAGGACAAGTCTCACTTACTGTCCCAGTACCAATCCATGCTACTGCATCCTTTCTCGAACCTGCGCAAGCATCATAGCTAACGTTTGTTACATGGATGCAGTAAACAGCGCCTGAACAATGCCAGGACTTTGAGACCCATCGCGCACCTACCTGTGTCTCCATCCAATTCATTTATATGCGCACAAAATTCAGAGGCTAACCATTGCACGGCAGGCATTGCCTCCGTAGCAAGAGCTCGGATCTAGTGTATCAGTGTACTTGATGACTATCTCCATGTTGTTGACCTTGGCCAACAAAGCTAGCTGCGCCATCATCTGACCAACATCATGGTCCGCCTTATTTGAGAACAGGAACGCAGTCACTTTATCACTGCCGACGCTTTGAGCGTTGAAGTAAGTGATGTAAAGACGCGGTGTAGCCGGACTGGTAATGATGCTAACCCATCCGATGTTACAGCGGAAACTTACACCGAGAACGGTGGTGGCCGCAATACAAGCGAGTATGGCAGAAACCATCATGGAGCGCTTGGGTGAGAAGTGATGATCATAGCGGCCTCCAAACAATAAGCGTTCATGTTGGTGCTTTCGAACCCATCCTGTACAAGTCAGATATCTCGACCCAATTCAGATTTGAATATGCATTCATGCATGTCATGCATGCACATTGCTGTAGCTTTCCACTGCCAAATAGGACCATCATTAGAAAAGTTTTGACACTATCCTCAGACATGCGTATAGTATTCAGGTACTATACAGTATACACGTTTTGAGATACGTGGTGAAGCGAACGAAAACTTGAAAGAAACCATCTGTGAAATGATAGTATTGTGCAATGGGTCAAGTTTTAAAAAACATTATGCTTAATCGATACAGTGACCCGGGCGTATAATTCGTAAAAGAACCATTTAGCCGTATGTAATGTTCAGTTCCGAGGATATTCTGAATGCATCATAGTGAGCATCTATCTGCAAAACACACGTGGGCCAAAATAGGCTAAGTTGAGATAGGTGCTTGAAAAAAATTTTTCATCTTAAAACGACGGCTGCAACCAGTTTTTACAAGTAATGGCTTACACAGTTGAAAGAAACACTGAAATTCGATTTAAAACCAAAATTCAAGATGAAGAATCAAATAACAGTTAACTCAATTGTGCTATAGCGAAATCGAGAGCGAAGCTGACGAAAGAGATAAAGCAAGAAACCTCAAAAATTTGACTTGAATGATGCCAAATTTTACCTTTGTCCCTATTCAAATAACTGATAATATAGAAAGTTCATAAATCTACTAGTATATTTGTTTCAATGCAAGTTTGCGATCTTTGTCGTGCACCCACGAGAATAGCGGTAGAGGTTGGATAAGAACCAAGTGCAGGAGACCGGAAATATGGTATACTCCAGCCTGCACTGTGCTAGTTCTTCGTTGGTGCGTTGAAAATCTGTGTCGGGGGTTTGGGGGTCCGACCAGCTTTTATGGACTAAAGCCTTACAGTGTACGAGTAGAGTAGAAATATAGAGTTTCCATCATAATAACTTACACTTAGCATAAGGATACTAAACTATTTGATTTATGTAAGGTAAACTGAATGCAGTAAAAACATTACTGATGACTGGCCTTATACTTACAATGCATAAAAAGAACTAACGCAGGAAATAAAAACGTAACAGCAATGCTAAAAACAAATAACTAAAATAATAGGGTCTTAGAATAGTCATGACATTCATCCCAATTTAGAACGTTGTGAACCGTCTTCAACCTTGCTTGGCTCTTGAATAATCCATTGATTGACTAAATGCGCAAGAATACCTTTTTCGAGAAGTTCGATCAAAGTAGTGTGATTCATTTTCTTGGTTAGAGGGTCGGCGAAGTTATACTTCGGAAGTATGTGACCCAAGTTGCGAACTGCTCCTGTGACATAGGGTTCTCGTAACGCAGATAGATCAATGAGCAGACGTTTCTCAGTCACGGAAGTCAGTTTAGTGACGGTGTCAAAGATAGACTTTGAATCAGTGAAGATGTTTATAGGAATGTTTCTACTGAGAATGGTCTGTAAATCGTTCGCAATTGTGAAGCAATAGTCATATAATTCAATAAAGGCGAGTACTTCAGCAGCTAGGATAGATCTGGTAACACGTCTGCACTTCCAAGATGCATAATGCACTATCGAAGCGTTTCCATACTTGTCACAAAGAACGATAACCATTCCAAGTTGCAAAGAATGATCTAAATTTGAGGCGAAGCTTGCGTCGGCATATCCACGTATCACTAAACTTTCTTTGTCTAGCTGTGGAAAATTCAAACCTCGAGAACTGTCTTGAAGAATCTTGACTGAACTATTCAAAGAACGGACATCACCTGCAGTGGCGTTGGACGAAGGTACTTGAGTTAACGTAGCGTTAATGTATGCGATATCAGGGCGAGTAAATGTCGCGACATATGCTAATTGCCCTCGAAGATGAGCGAAAGCTTCGGGAGTAAATACGTTGGTGGAATTTGGGTCAAAGTCATACTGTGGGTCTGTTGAGAAAGAAAGAAGCCTTTTCCAGTTTTTGAAATTTTAGATCCTCCAAACTGAATTGGAAACGATTCATCACGTGGCTTCACATCGAGTTTCAAAGATCTGGTCTCTTCTTCTACAGCGAATTCTTCAGATGCTGTTCCTAATGTATCATCAACCGAAGTGCCAATTAGTCCAATCAATTCACTTTCTTTCTTTTCAAAGAAGAGACAAGGATCGAGGATTGTTTGGGTCATGCCTAGTTCGGTGGCATGGTGCGTTTGAAAGTTTGCCACCAGTACCCAGGACTTTCCGATAGACCGTATAATGTATTGACTGCTTGGAGTAAGCCGGGCGGTTGGTTGATCATTGCCAATAGGTTAGGCCTTTTGGGAGGCTTCATGTACAGTTTTCGAAGCAAAAGATCTTCTGACTGGATGAAAGCTTGTTTCACATCGCGAGAGCAGACTTTAAATCCTAGAGTACTTGCCAATGAGAGGATAATTCGAGTAGAAGAACGAAGGATAGCTGGTGCTTCGTTGACAACTCGGCCTTCTTCTGGGTCTAACTGGCCTTGTATGACTAGCCGAGTCTTGAATTTTTCGTTGCCCTCCGAGTCTTTCTTGATGGAATGAATCACTCGCGATCTCAGGGTCGTCGCAGCTGGTGGAACATCACTTTCCTTAACAACAACATAGGCTCCGCGATCGAGGAGTCCTTGTATTTCTGCTCGAGAGGATTCAAGAAACCTTGAATCCATTGGGTCATCTACAATTAACTCTATATAGGTGTTCCATGGAGGTAACGTTGTAGGTGAAACGAAATTCCTAAGCTGGTGAATAGTTATATGGATGGAGTGAATAGAATTGGTATATTCAGGGATTGGTCTCCATTTCTTTGCTTAAATCAAGAATTTCTTCATCACCATCGTCATATAAAATGTGGTGTTTCTTTAAATCGTCATCAATTGGTGTAACTGTACCAGAGTAGTATCTTTCATATTTTAGCCAGTACAATTCGACCTTTTCATTGAACTGAGGTAGAGCACGGGATGGTTCGTTGCTTACTATCCCTTCTTCTTCTTTTTCTCTCTTGAGGTGAGGCTTTACTATAGTTATCGAAAACGTTTCAACACCGTTTCCTATCTTGACATATACAGTCTTGTAGTTGTCATACTTGTACAACTTGTACGGTCCTTCCCACTTTCTTGAAATTCTCGGAAGACTAGTACACTGTCTCCAGGAGGCACAATGAAAGCGTCAACAGACTTAGCTCGTGTTGTCGACGCAATTTTGACACGTTGAGCAGCGATGATTCGTTCCATTTCGAGTCTAGCTGCTTCCATTGCTTTGAATCGTTCTATTTGGTTGAAAGAGAGATGCTCTACATTCCCTAGTTGAATCTTCTGTATGCTTCCGAACACTAAAAGGGTTGGAATAAGTCCTTCAGAGTTGGCAGTAACATTCAGTCTGTGGTTCGCTACGCTCAGTGCAACTTCCTTATCGAGATCGGGTTACTCGATACGAATCTTTGTGTATATTTTTCGAAGTGGTGCATGGCAACGTTCACCGGCTCCTAAAGAGTTGTGCGACGGTGTTGGTGTACACCAGAGGGGAATTCGGACAGGTTCCGTTTCGTGGTAATCCATCGAAATAGAAACGGATACTATCCGCAAAATATCCGCTCTTTTCCTATTATCCGTCACATGGATTAATTGTCCGTATCTGAAGTTTCATTGGTTGCCGTGGATTATCCGAATTCGGCCCGTTGGCGAAAAAAATCCGTACGCATCCGCAAGATTTTTCCCTAGTGTCCGTGATTTATCCGAGAAATGGACATGATTTTCCCATAGATTAGA
>JAAUYH010031631.1_pt1 | contig 21361 bp, 14 predicted proteins | sample 7278061 | NCBI WGS metagenome assembly JAAUYH01 (sample SAMN14350203, study PRJNA611818) | marine sediment metagenome | isolation source: surface marine sediment (0.6m) | place: French Polynesia: Moorea | collected 2018-08 | reverse complement strand
GACGCTCTTCCGATCTATTCTTGGTATCACCAACTTCATTTTCGTGACTCATTCCAGAATTCAGATTCGATGATGTCTCAGTGGTTATTGCTTTCCACTCGGTAGTAGATCGCGTTGAATACTGCCTGTACGCTCGACGGCCGCGTAAGCCATTCGTCTCAACATTCGAGAGGGTGGAGTCACTCGAAATACATCCAACTGCTAGGAGTGAAATGAACAAAGCAATCACTCGTGAATCCATTAGAATCACAATCATCACTGCTGCATATGGAACAAAGGTTCTTATTCGACGAAGGAACCAAATCACTCTATTAGAAATGGTTGTAACTGTCATAGTTTCTAATCGTTTCTCAATAAATGGTAGCGCAGATTTGTCTAAGTCTACCATTTCTTGGAATTAAGTAGCTCGAAGGATCGAGCCAATCTCTACTTTTCTCAAAATGCTAGTGACATCATTTCTCGTTACGTGTTCTACTACTCAGTTTCCAATACTCCCCATCTTACTTTTCGCTCAAACTGATCGTCCACTTAATTTATAGCTTCCATTCTCTGATTTCTAACGGAATGTATACTCTACACTGTCAAGAAAACTCACTAACATATTTTTTCGAAATGACAAGTACATAAAATTTGTTGACATTGTGATTACGAGCTTCTAGCTAGTGTAAAGCAATTCTAGTAATAAATTATTATATAACAAATGGGCCTGTGAAAAAGGTTGATTCAGGTAAACAATGAGCGCCCAGGAATATTCTGTCATAATCAATTTAGCAGGTTTACAAATAGTAGACAAAAGTGTTTAGCAATAAAATCTATGTAAAATAGAGCTTCGAGATTTTATACATTCGTACCACCCACTTTCAATTCGCTTTCACTTATGTTATCATAAATTTTAAGTCGGTGAAAAAGTAAAGCAATACGTTCTCAAACATTTGTGAATTTTAGTCATAGAATTGTCAATAGGTACAAGGAAAATGAAATTTGAGAAGATCCAAATCTCAAGGACTCGAAACATAAGCGCTGAACCTCTAGGAATTTCGCATCTCAAATTTTCAAGTGTTATCAGAACATTGTTACATGTTTTAAAGATTTTAATTGTATTCAGTTTTATTCATAAAATGTACTTAGAGATAGTAAGTAAGAAGTTTCAAGTTGGAAGGAATTGACTCATGAATACGGTCCTGGTAGAAATATGTAGCACATTCTGGAAAAACAGAGAAAATGCATCCAGTTACACAAAATGTAACGAAGAACACCAAAAACATTGTCTGAAATTTTAAGTTGCAGATTTCAGTCTAGGTTTGACCAATTACTATTATGTAAACCTTAAGTTCTATCCTCAGACATGGAATGAGTGCATTACTTAATTTAGGCCCAAGTTGTGGTGAATCTTTCTCTTATCAATGAAACATACTACAGTTAAACCAACGTACTACTTAGGGATAGTTCGCAATTAATCGCAAGTGCATATTTTAGGTCGTATCTGCTATTTCGAAAACATGATTAACTTACTTCACACAGTGTATCTCCTACTGTTCAATAGTGGCCAATTATTAAAGTATGAGTAAGAAAAATAGAATGACATCTTGCAGGAATTAAAAAATATTTATTTGAAAGCGTATAAAATTTATTATAACTACCTCGTGATTCACTCAAATATTCCGTGAAAACCTTTTTCGACTAACAGCGCGACTCAATTTTTTCAAACATTGTGGACAACAGGATTGTTAAAGGTGAGAAGTGACGGAAGAATGCAGTATAAATTGAACAAAATGAGACCATCGAATATAACGTATCGAAACAAGTAACGAAAGGTGTTCTATCCGAAATATTCTTTTAAATATTGATTCCGAAACGAAAAATAGCTTGGAATTTGTTCTCAGTTAATGCATTATCTGTTGTCCCAGCCTCCGATGCACCGACTGAAACCATTTGTATAGCCTTGAGCAAAAATTATTTGAATTCTAGAACTTTCGAAATTACTTGATTTTAAGCAAAATGAAACTTATCATTCGTACCGAAATAATCTAATTAAATTTCTGTTCTTTGTCTACGATTTTTGAAATGAACTCTGTTAGATTAGTCAACGGTAATCAGCAATACATTTTGAGTTCTAAAACTATTCGAAAAAAAATTAGCCGCTTAATACGCTTAGGAATTAGCAAAGCTCCATTTTCTCGCCGCGTAGAACAATTCCGTGCCCCTGAGCTCAAGAAAACTGCCTCACTTCGCGTTTATTGCTTGATTCTGTCTTCGAATCGTTCAATTTACTAAATATGCAGGAAAAGTGGAGCAGTTTTACGTAATTCATCGCATTTCGAAATTATCGCATCCTGAATTATGTTATTGAATTAAACTAAACGGTAAATGCGAGGGGGAAATGGAAATAAAAATATGAAAACCGTTGCTTAAACGAATTAATGGTTGAACAGTAGTTCAGATTTTTGAGTACGACTTTCATCATAGAATGTGATACCAAGAAGGTGTTGACGATTGTAATGTATAGATGAATAAAACCGCAAATGTCTACAGCGAAACAGTGACTTTATCAAATTGTCGTGAAGTCTAGGAAAACTGCTCGGTAGTCCTAGAGATGTGGTACAGAATCTGAACAGAGAAGATGAAAAGAAGTGACGGAACGACGTTCTGTGGCGAAGGAGCTCCAGGAAATCCAGACGCAGTAGTTGGAAAACTCAGATTCAACTAATCTTTTGAGGTAGCCAGTCCTAGTAGCGGCATATTTCTTTCAAAAAGTCTAGGTGCGGGGAAGTTTGGAAGCGTTGAAGATGTTTTCTATTCAATAACCCATCCTTTTCGGCTATTCGTTACTATTAAGGACAGATGAAACAAAAGCGTATGCAACAACTCCATTGCAAAGTTATGGGGAGCTACTCTGATACTAGATACTCAAGATTTTCCTATAAAGGCACCGAAACGCGAAATAAACAATAGTACCTGTAGTTATTAGCCCACCTTCTGGAGATCTCATTTAATATGGATGTGTCAAATCCAATTTAGTGAAATGTTTGCTCCAGGGCTTTTACGATCCTTTATGAATTATTTTCTCTAAATATCGAGTCCTAGATTTTCTACTTCGACAAAAAAGAATGTCAATATAATCGGGGTTCACACTGAAAAAGCTATCAATGATTCGTTTTATTTTTTGGATATCTGCCACTAAAAATAAGCGATTCAAAGGAGAACAAAATGACAGATTGTTTACCAACTCGGCTACTCTCCAGAAAATCCATGAACAAGACTACAAGTATTAAAGGTTGATTTCATGGACATCAAATGCTCGGCACCAGTCTCGCAAGATGGCGGATTGCACTAAATTTTCTGATTGATATAAAATTCTGTGTAATTTTTTCTAAATCCCGAGTATATTGAAGATTAACAATTCAGGATTTTAGAACTCGGTAGAGACTTTCTCTGCTTTTGCCGACACTTTCTACAGTATTTTCAAGCAATATTTTGAATTAGAGTTTCATGTTATTGTAAATTGAAGAGAAAACCGATTTGCCTCTTATTTGACCGTGTCAGTGTTTCGAAAATGGTCATGCAAATATTGTAAGCCTTGCTCTCGATGATGGTAACAGGGATAAGGAATGAACCCTCAGAAATTCAACTACCGATCTTTTGTTTTTATTAATTTCAGTACCTGCACTGAACTTGTTGATTCATAGATTGACATGACATGTCCGCCTTGTAAGTTTAGGTGATGTGAGTGTTATCGATTCGACATTGCGAGCAAGCTGGCAACGTAACATTTCAGACGAGTGTCGATCATATGCTGAACGTTCTTGGAGTTCTGACCACCGTCCTCATGTCTCGTCAACTGTTTACTTTTACGATATTTTGTTGAAGAAACTGACAAATGCTCTACTTGCCATTTTTTACATTATATTAGTAAGATTTAAAACTTTCGAATGTGAAGTGATGTGATTCAGATTAAACGACACCGGACGGAAATAACCTCCTCTTTCGAAGGTAGGGATTTCAACATAGCACTGCAGCAGTGCCACTCTGTGCTTACAGCTGTGGACGAGTATTGTACCCTAGCGTCACCTTCCACCCATCCACACTTTGTTGGAATAGTAGAAACCCTACGCTTCCACTCATCTCTGGAACCACGAATGCACCACGCAGACAGCCAAAGTTTCTAAATTCGTCGTCCTGCACTACTGACGCTTTTGGCTGAAATGAGCTTAGTAAGAGAAACTAACTTCACGGCCGGTCGAGACCACAAGTTTGTAATGGCGAACCAACAAACGAACGAACGAACGAACACGAACAATGTACGGGTTGGTGCTTCTGTTAGTTCGAACAAACTGCCGTTTGTTTGGGAATGATCATCAACTAACCTTCGCTGTGCTTGATTCAGCAAAATTGGAACAACAATAACCGCGAGTGCTGCCACATCTATTTCGAACAAAAGAACTAAAATGCAGCCAATCTATCTGCGGTTACAGAGTCGGTTTCCTGTAAGTTGCGGACCGACCGTACAATATCAATATCAGAAGAAGTCAACTCGGATCCGGCACGCTGCAGACAGAAGGAAGTGAGTTATTCTGTACTGGTTCCCACTCTAGCCCATATCTTCTTGTTGACAATTACGTGAAATGTCCCTACATGTCGCTTTCCGAAACATTTTTGTGTACACAAGGTACACGAGCAACTTCGTGCACTACCGGTAGTTCTGTACCTGCTACAACAGCACCGATAAAGCAAGCAATGGGACGAGGGATAAGGGGATACCTGTGTACACGAATAATTTCCCATTGCGAAACCATTGTCACTCTGCACCGCAATATGAAATTGCGACATGCCCCCTCGAATTTCAAGCCGTCGTCGTCGTCGTCGTCGTCGTCGTCCCTGAATTCGAAATATGAATCGAGTTATTTCAAAATCCTACGAGAGCCCCAAGGTCACCTCGCCAATTGCTGCAAATATGGAAACATGATGTTCGATAGTACTCCTTGATATTTGATTAACGATACTGTATGTATTAATGGCACTTACGGTTAGTGCCCCCTTGTAATGCACCGTTTAATTTTGTCCAAGTCGGCTAAATATTCAAATAGTGTGATGCTGTAAGGTGACCGAAATAAAGTTAGCACCACCCTGAACCCTTCGAATCTCGAGTTGTATGTGTCGGGTTTAGGTAAGCGTAGCTGACAATCGATTGCACAGTTGTAAGCTATTAGCTGTAGTCTTTATCTCTAAACAGTATTCAAACGATAGAACAAGCACTCTTAACAATAATCAACTGATGACATCGTCAGCACCAAATTTTTCGCACGAATAAATTTAGCACCGGTGACATAACGGAAGACCCCGCAGCTCACTAGTAATCGATAGGAACTCCTCTACTGGTCACACCTTTCGCGTATCTAGTAGGCATTGACTCTACCAAAGTGTTGATATAGGTCTGGGGCATTCTATCCCATGCATCTAGAATAGCTTCTTTCAAATCATCAAGATAGTCAAGCTGCCTGTTTCCTTGGTAAACATCACGCATCAACAAGCCCCAGGAATTCTCAATAATGTTCAGATCGGGAGACTTAGCAGGCCAGTCTAAAATCGCAATAACATTATCGAAAAACCACTCTTGAGTATGAACAGCAGCATGCGCGGGAGCATTATCCTGCTGAAAAATTGCTTCATCTCCTTCACCTCCATGCTTAACACCAAATTAGACTTTATTCTCTTGCTGATCGCACCCTACACTATCAATTTCTGCCCACCTCTTGCACGAGTAGAAAAAATACACTCTCTCCAGTCTTGTATCAGCCCAGTAGCGCGCGTTGCCATCAGGGCCGTCCAGACAGAAACGCTTCTCGTCACTGAATACAATCGAAGCCCAAAAGGTTTGGTCCTTATTAATCTGATTGTGAGCAAACTTCCATACCATCATTTTTGTTGTCCACAGACATTTTTGGAGCCTTTAGCTTCTTCAGATACTTCATGAACGGGGCGTTCGAAATGATCTGCTGTTTTCTTCGGACACCAATGTCCACTTTGAAGTCATTTTTGGCGACAGCAACTAACTGACGTGCAGAAAATTTCCCAGTTCGCGCTTTTTTGATTAAGCCTCGAATCATTCTCTCGGTCATTTTCGGCTTACGACCAAGTTGGTGTTTCTTTCTTGGGGACTTTAACTGTCTCTGATAGTTCAAAACAGCCTTCTTGTCTCTTCCAATCTCCTTAGTGATTCGTCTCTGAGACCAACCAGCTGTAGTAAAGGCTTCAATTTTACCTTTTTCTACAGGTGATAAAGCTTTACCTGCTCCTATGTTACTCGAATCTCAGCACGTCCACTTTTTTCTTAGGAATACGGAGGGTATGTACATCGTCGTCGTACAATTACACTGGAATACAGCTATCTACTATACAAAAGTACTGAGTCGAAAAGGACGGTGCTATAATATTTCGTGCGAAAAAAATGGTGCTAAGTTAGTTTTACTTCATCGACGAACCGCTTGTTTAAGATAGAGCGTCACGGATTCTGCAGAAAGAGTTCTTACAAGTAGAACTTAGCATTTGGTTTTATTCAAGTGGAGTAGATCGTCCGAGACGTACCCTAATTTACATCGTCGGCAATCATTTAGGGCGGCGCTAATTTTTTTCGGCCACTGTACTGTTCCAGCGTCACCTCGAACTCGAAGTGAAACTCGTGTTGCTTCCCAACGACACGTTCGATACAGTACAGTACAGTCTGCAAAGTAAAAGCAAGTGGTGGCGTAATGATTGTGCGTCAGAATGTTGTAATACTGTACAAACTCGAGACAATTCGCACGTCTCATGACTTCATCGAACCGAAAGCTATTCTGTACAAAACGGTACAGTACTGTATGGTACAGTACGGTACTGTACCTGACCAAATCAAGAGTTGGTTTTTGGTACCGTTATACTCGGACGCGTAATTATTGGTTTTTGCCTCCTCTGACCAGAAATAAGTCAACTACTGCAATACCATCATCACCACCACCACTGTCAATGACAATTAATGCAGCTGGGACTCACTCATTCAGCAGCTTTCGTGAATATTCAGAAAGAGCAGTGCTGTGTAATCGCCCTTTCACCTGCATGGAGTGCGCAGATTGTATTCATTTAACTTGAAAAATTCTTCGTAAAACAAATTGTTTGCCATCGAAGCAAACAGTTGGAAATGACGTCGCCGAAAGATCCACTGACTGTGAATCAGATTGTTTGTCGAAAGAAAAAAAGAAATTCACTGCAGATTAGCAATAAAGAACTCTCTGTATGCAGCAGCAACACGAGCAGCAGCACACGATGAGATCGATTTCAAGTTACATAAATTCAAAAACAAGTCCAAATGTGCAGCCTGATCTACTTTAATCACTTAGTAAATTTAACAGTTTCGAAAACTAAACCTTAAGCCGTACTGGTAGTCCTGAGTAGTATTGGCCAATAATGGACTACAAGAAGAAGATGACTAAAACCGATTTCACTTCATCGGCACTTTACCTGTACGGCATCGACATAGGAAGCACTTCGGATAACAGCTATAACCACGAGACTCGAATGGACACGGTAGGCCTCGAGACTATGTGACAGTGCCTCATCACTGGGTACTGGCGAATCTTCAATTAGGACGGTCAAATGATCATAGTGTTCCCAAGAACTACAGAAATCCACTTCTTGGTTCCCTCAAACTGAAAATTTATCAAGTATCTAGTGCTTCAAATTTATTGTTCACCATCCAAAACCACCATTTTCTCTAAATATCCGTCCGCATCCGTTCAGTATAGCTATATTTATTGCAAACTAAAAATTATAGCAAAAATAGAAGTATCTCAAGTATTTTTCCTAATCGTCTTTCGTCCGTGTCCGCAAAAACAATTTTGTTGTTCGCCAATATCCGCCACATTTTTCTTGAACCAGAAAACGGACCAAAATCTCCACATGGCACTTCTGAAACATCCGGTCATGCCCATTAAAATTCAACACAGCCGGTGGATCCACACATATGAATCAATCTGAATTCAACGCTAATACTGGCCTGGTTGAATTCAGTTTCTTGTTTATCTTTATAATCGCAGCCACATAAAGGAGCTCCGTCAATGAAACACGTCACTTCACACTGAGCAATCTCAGGCTTGGGTGTTACTGTAATACACAACATCCACCTCGTGTCACGAGATGGGAAATATTTTTTGTTTCTTTTCTGACATGTGGTTAACGAATAATCATCCATCGCTCACTTCAAGCCGAATAAATGGCTCAAACAGCGTATGTGGATGAATTAAATTCGATATACTTTAGTCTTTTAAAATACTGTCTACATCGACATCGGCATTAAGTCACGAAAAGATTTTTTTACTTAAAAAATGTTGGATATGGGAGCAAAAGACGTTTCTCGATATACTTTGGTGGAAGTGAAGTGAAATAACAAGTTTTTCAAAACTCTTACTGCAACCGAAAGATCAATGTTGTTTCGACTTTTGTTTCTTAAAGTTGCGGTGCATTCCAATTGTGAAATAACTACACATTTTTCTGATAGTACTACAATCTTCGACCCGATTAGTCGTTCCTTATTAGCGCAAAAGTGAATATTGCAACATAATGATGGTAAAGAAGCGCATACTTTAGCAGGAAAGTTGTGCTGTTCTTTCGAAAGAAGTATAATAGTAGTAGTAGTAGTAGTAGTAGTGAATTACAGTACTAATCTGAAGCGGGTACGCAAATCGGCACGTATGCTTTCGCCCGGTGCGGGTAAATAATGCAGTGAATGTCAAAAATATCTACGATACGCCAGTAGAATAGAAATCAGAAACCCTCTAAAAGAAAATTAGAAGATTATGTAATGTTCTTCCGTGCAAAGACGAGACCAGTCATGGACAAATAAACATGACGTCAAAATGTTAATCATGAAGATACGATTCGGAGCTAGATAAAAATCTAGGTGTAGCATCGTATATTGCAGCCCAAAAGCCGTATAAAACACATCATCATTTAATTTTCGGCTGAAAATGGGCAGATATACAAGTAAAGTCCACAGTCGAATCCTAGTTCACAGTGCGATTTATGAGCTGCTCATTGCGTGTATGGTGGAATATAAAAAGCGGTGTGCGTTGATTTGCAGTTTGCATACCATTAAACTGGGCTTCCGATTTGCAAACACTAGGGCGGGGTGTTCTAGACTTGCTAGCATCGAATCTATGAGTAAGTATATTCTAATTTTGATGCATTTGAAGAGTGATTCTGCCAAACACAGAGTTCTCTAGTATTTGCCATTTAGAACAATTTTTAATACTTCGTCGAGCACAAGTTTTTGCGACTTTTCCAATCCATTAATCGTCTTCTTGGGTCGTTGTAGGATTCACTACATCTATTTCATGATGCACGAAAATAATTCGTCAAGAGTTCTACAATTTCAAGGACAAAAATCTGCATTTTTCAGCAGTTCCGAGCGAGTCGCTTTTTACTACCGTGGAGTTGAATACTGAAGCACTCGAAGATACATTGCATACTACGCGTTGGTATGTATCTACATCTGAATTTTTAGGGCTCGTTGCTCAGAGTCAGTGCAGGCATCTGTTGTTGAAAGAAGTTATTGCGGATTCCCTTACTATTTCCACCGGCCTTTGCGCGAACAATTCATCTCCGGGCCTATCGCCAGTTGTACTAACCGACTCAGAAAATAAACATCCTCTCGAACGTGGAGATTCAGAAAACAGAGGGCAAGAATCAGGAGATCGCCTGCCATCTTTGCCTTCAGGTTTTTCTGTGTAATTTCGAAAGCTCACACGAATCTATAGAATATTGAGCTCATGCTATTAAATCTCGTCTTCAATTTTCTCCTGCATTCGAACGTTTATAAAGATTATTGATCATCCGGTACTAAATGGCTAGGAAATGTTAGCAGCACGGCATGTTGGTGTAGTTGCATGTTTCATTAAAATCAGTTCGGCTCTTATGTGATTCGCTTCCTTCCAAAGCCGGTTGTAGCAGATTGTTGAATTAATTCGCGTCCTCGCAGATTTCCCAAATACTTAGGAATAAAGACAAATACGTTGTAAGCGAAAAAGTAGATCTCGAAGCTGTAGAAATTTGCCTTCAGAATTGAATCAAATAACAACTGCTTTTGTGACCACTTGTGTATCGACGAAATCTGGAAGTTCCGCCTAGCACTGCTTCCGAAACAGCGTTTTCTTTGCATATCGAAAGGCAAGTGATCCAACGAAATCTGGCATGTTCTTATGGAAATCACAAATATTCATTGCAATTTTGTGAGCATAGATTTGCTGAGGTGCCGTGTTTCTTAATCAAAGCTAGTTTGAATCTTACTATAATGTCCTCTAAAGTTTTATGAGCCGTTGAACACGCATCTTCGGCGTCTATCAGAAGTTGGAAGTTTGTTGGAATGCTCAGAACTCGAAAAGCTTTAGGATATAGATCAAAAACTTTTCTAGTTCAGATGAATTTTCGGTATCGCTAATGCTAAAGATAAGCAAAGGGTTACACAATTAACTGCAATGGAATAAAAAGATGATAACACCAAAACTTCTAAGTTTTTCGAATTTGGGCCGATCTCTTCCTGAAAAGACTATGTAGGAATCCGCTTCATATCGTAGGAACCAGGGATTACGTTTAATACACCTATTTAGCAACGAGTATGGGCCTAACGAAACAACAACCCTCTGCATCGTTATAGATTACAGTTGAACAGGTAGATTCTACATACCTGATCTTGTCAGTCAAATCTAACTATTACAATCTTCAAAATGTGAAATTGATCTTTTCAAAGAATATAATTATCTTCCAATATATTGCTGCGTTGTCAGCGGCAAGCCAGAAAACGAAATGGTCCAATCTGTGACTCATTCGCTACCTCAAATTGACATAGAGCATACTTATAGCTTTTTAAAATAATCGATGAACGCGAAGTTGATATGAGTCTCTGGTAATCCAGAATAACGCTCGAATTATCAGATAATGCTTACTTCACAGTCAAGTATCCTACAGATCGCTGCTTTCTTCGACATTTGAATTTTCGACATTGTATACTCAAAGAAATCATGCAACAATAAAGAGTCAAGATTTCTATCTAACTATTTATCAGCACAAGAAATTTCACTGAAGTTTCGATTTGCAAGAACAAAAAGGAGGATACGCGTACCTTTTTAGCGAACAGATATTTTGTTGATTGAAATGCCTATTGTCCTTCATTCGTCAAGAATATCGCTACAGAACTAGAATAAATTTGCATAGGAAAATTGGCAATATATTGTTAACACCCCCGTGTGATGAAATGTTTTCCGTTTGAATAATTGACGTCAGTCTTTAAGCATTATTAATTTGAGTCTTATTGAACGTATTTCCTATGTAAATGATTATCAGAGTGGTCAATTGAACAGAGATTGTTTCAGCGCTTCTTAACACTCAGATTTAGTGGCTCTGGGATGATTCTTTCCGTGAATGCTTCAATAATCTGAAACGATAGTACAGCTGAGAAAATTTTGAAACAGAATTTCGTCATTTTTGTACTAAAAGACTACAATTCAGGGTCTTGAGAAAAATTAGTTGTACCCTTAAAGTACCATAGAAGATTTAATATGGTGAATGACTGATTATTGATCCAAATCGCAGAGTCATTCATTCTATGGAGCTGTAAGAATCCGAAGAATAATATGGCAATTGAATATACAAACATTCAATATTAATTAGGCATGAAAACTGCTTGAAGACTATAGGTATCAGCACTTGAATGCGGAAGCTTAAAAACACATATACTTGAGATTGGCAGAGATATGCTTTGAAAATCTGAAGTTATTCGCTCCGACTAATACTAGCGAACGAAATAATTTTATTTTTGTCAGAAGGTCATGAATAAAATTGAAAACCAGAATTAGGTTGCTTTTCGAACCTGAATGTAGAAATTTTTAGCGCTGTTGTGAATGTTATTTCCGGTAAATGAATCGGATAAAACGGTCCATTTGCTTTTCAAGCCTTGAGAGGCGTACAAGATACAAACTTACTCACAGTGAGCGCATATTGGCTTTAAAGATAGAATCCTGCCCCTAAAAAGGCCTGGATTTCTTCTAAATTCTATTCAAAACAACTCAATCATAAGTCGATCCATGAATATCTGAAAAGGTATGCATATTATCAATAAGAAAAGTCGAACACTGTCCGAGGTTTAAGCCCGCAAGGTGAAAATCAAGTATGTATCTCTCCGCAACAAGAAAAAACAACGTGCGTGTGCCGGAAAATGAGTGGTATTGAAAAATAAAAATATTTCCGTAGAAATTGGTGCGTGACGAATCGCAATACACTTATTTTATTATTTAAGTACATTTCTAGAGGCATCCGCTCGTAGATACATTCGAACTCCAACTTGCAAAATGAAAATGTCTGTAAATTTTTGTTTTTAAAATTGAGAACTTTTAACTGCTAGTGACAAATGAATTCCAATTAATCAGAAATTGACTGCGACTCTTGTGATCAAAATTTCTATAGAATGCCCAGAAATTATTGCAAATATTTCATAAAGTTAATTAATTTCCGAAGAGTGTTATTCCGTTAACGACTTCTTCGATATTATGAAATTGCTGATCGTCTGCTCACTATACCTAATTGAAAAATAAATCATCATTGTACTGAATTATTTTTTCCCGGTTTCAACTGGAAATAGAAGATGCTAATGGTAATTACTGATTTTTCCAGTCCTCATTTTTCTGCCATTAAGACTGTAAAAATTTCGAAGTAAAGAAGACAGAATGTAGCGTCATTTTATTAGTTGCCGTCTTATGCAATTTACTAGCAATTGCATCAAAAATTTCTACGTACTTAATCTTTGCTGGCCAGAAAAACACTAGCAAGAACATTACAACAAGCGAAAAGCTACATCAACAGGACAAGCAGTTGAGAGAGCGGTAGCCGTACTCGGTAATATTCGAGAGCATCTAACTCGTTTCTACCAATTCTGTCACCTATTGCCGCCTCTGCCAGATAAATTGTCAACTTTCGGCGTACAATCAATATTACGACACGTCCCTGACCACATCCTGTCGAAGGCTTGAGAATTCGTCGTGATTAGAAGGAGTCCTAGAACCGAAAGTACAACAATAAAATATTCCGATATTTGCCTAAATTTCAATATCTGTGCCAGATTTTGAAGCTGCGTTAGTACACTATATGAACTAGTCTAATACAAAATTTCCTAATGGTATAATTAGTATCTCCTTGCAAATAAATGGGAACTTAATGTTGCCCCACCAACCTGTATCTGTCAACAAAGTTCAAACTATTGAGTGAAGACATCTACACAACGCCATCAAAGAAAATCAGTATCAAACCGTATTGTTACTACCTGTACCGTAATAATGAATTATAATCATTGTTTTTGGACAATAAATCACATCAACTGTATATCAAACAAGTTGGCTCTCAGTCGGGATTATACTTCGCCGATCTTGACTACTGTTCTATTGAAAACGACCGAAAGTATATGTAAAGCACCTAGCAGCAATCTGAGCTCTGCTTGATGAATCTGACTAGAAATTTAAACTCGCGTACTATCAAAGATTTACTTTGTTTGCAAAAAGGCTCCCTCAAAACCCTAACTATTGCCGTGAGCGTAATAGTTTCTGTATCTGCTTACCGTTTGTTGATCGGTACTATGATTGCACCTACTTAAGACCCAATTCGCTTTACAAAAATTTACTTTCTTTCTATTATTAATCAAATATGTAAATTCGACGAAATTAAGTAATTTCTAGCACTCACAATCAACTGATTCTAGAACTTTGAATTTTTTTTCAAAGATTTCCTCTTGAAACATTTTGGTACTTGTGGTAGTCAAAAGTTCTTTGCTAACAAACTACGTAAAATCTTAGTAACTGTTTATGTATCACCAAGCAGCTTTTCGAAAGGTAGGTGAAATTTGTTTGCCACAGTTTATATTAATAGTTGACTATACGTTGCTTTTCACATCAGAATTAAGAAGTCAATTAAGAAATTCAGTGTCATTTTGCAAAAAAAATCAGCGGTAATTCAGACGTTAGTGCAACTCCTTACGCTCCGCGGCATTCTCCTGTTGGAATTATAACTGCTCGCAGCTGCGTTGCAGAACAAGGCTGCGAGAAGAATAATCACCGCACAAGCGGCACTTCGTACATCGAACGCCTCCCCATTAAATTTGGATACACTAGATTATGAATATGAATTTCGAGAGCTCAGTTTGGTCTGACTATACGTTGAGCATAGTCTTCAAGCAGCATTGTAAATGCAGTCGATGTCGCCGCAAGGTAAAACACCCCAATTAACATTTCTGTAGTGACTTCACTCTACCTATGATAGCCACCCGTCTAGCTCCTAGTAGCGCAGTTACCGCAACTGTGGCCGCTGAAATGGTGCAGGTCGACACCATGCCACAATCCGGTGTAGCACCGTTTATAGACTCTTGCTTCATCAGCAATTGTCGATTTTTCTGCGATGCAATCGCCCCTATACGAATCCATTGCGCACAATTTTCTCAAATATTTACAGCTCTATGGAGTCGATGGAGCGAATATAGCTTCATTTAAATCAACGCTTCGATGTAATGTTTCTCTAAGAAGTGCTGTACAATTCTAACGAAAATCCACTTCTAATTTATGCCATTTCCTTTTGCCTTCGCCTCATATCGGAGAAATTCTCTGCAAAGCTAAAATACCCCCATCCCTCTTGTATTGCAATTTTGCACGTGTGTTCCTTGAAAATGACATCATAGAATGACGAAGCGCACGATGCTCCTTTTGTGGACGATTCGACATTCTTGTCTCCTTTCACGCCAACCGATGCTGCCATTTTTGTTAGGTCGGCCGTGCGCTCAATCTATACTCTCACGGCACCCAAAAGCGCTAATTCCTTGTAATTCCATCCGAACAATCGAGTCCTCGGTGTCGCTGCTTTCCGCTGATGTTCTTCTGTGCTTTTTTCTTCACCATTCTCATTCGATATTCAAAACACGTACCTCGTGAACAAGTCGAGGAAAACGCCGTGGATGACCAGGCATATGTGCTTTGAGAATCTCGATGTTTCGCGCTGGGCCTTCTTCCATTCAATCCGAGCTCTGTTTTTGGCGCGTATTCTGTTAAAACTTGTCGACTTGTTCAATACGAGTGGCAAGGTGAATAGACCACTCGGCTTCTTGCCGCTAGAATGGGCGCTTTGTACTATGCTCACCTGGAAGACTCATGTGTGCAGAATTTTCTATACTGTTGAACATTTGACGCTTTGTCTGCCTTTCATTCAGCAGCACGCATTCAAGTGGATTCATTGGAAATATCCCGAGTTCAATTTAGCTAGACTCTCCACCTTTTTAACGACCAATTTAACGTCCACGTCCTTTGTCCTTGCCATTTCCATGAGTGTGTGCTAACATGCTAGTTCGTTTGGACGATTACCAGATGCACCTTAGGGAACATGAGAAGAGATTTTCTTATTGGGGTTTCCCTTTGCCCGTCCAGCAGTGGTATTTTTCCGAAATGATGAGTCCTCATAAGCTCGACATCTATTTCTTGTGCACTACTGATCTTCTCTAAACAACGTTCACCCAACTGCCAAGTTTTATGTGAACTGAGATGTCAGTAATGTGCTGAGTCTTTTCGTCGGACATGAAATAGGTAGTTTCAAGTGAGTCGAGTACATGTACACTGTTTTTATTGGGAATGATATGTCTAGTCGAGTACCGTTGGATAGATAAAGTAATTCTGCAAGTATTGATTTGCATACATAATATCCTTCTCCTATTGCATGCACATTTCCTTTCCGAATTTTTAAGGTTACCATTCGTAAGTTATGGAGCAAAAACAACTCTGTTTTTTTCTATTCCGTGCTTCCCGAGTGATTTTTTGCAAGTAAATGAGTCTAACCCGTTTGATGTGCAATTCTGTTATTTGAATAGTTTAGCATACGAATGACTTGAATTCACCAAATAACTTGACGGAAAATGCAAGAGAGAAGATTAATTTAAGCTTCTCCATAAATTCGAAGCAATTGGAGGAGATTTTTGTATACACCCATCATAAAAAATCCTCCCCTTTCCTCAGGAAATGGACCCTATCGAATAGTGAATACACCTATAATTCCCAAGACTTAGTAACAGAAACGTTTTTGTCGATCACTATATTGCAGTATGTCCATAGAGATTCGTCCATGATTGGCCGATAATCGAACGAGATTTGAAGCCACCAGGAAGAGAGTGGCATTTTTTACACGGAGATCAACATGGGTCCAATGAGTTCACGTACAGTATATGTAGTCGAACGAAGTCAATAGTACATTATGAGCAGTAATATGGCAGACGATAATGCGTCGAATGCGCCTGATGGTCGGCAAATGAGCCCCGCAATATATTTCTGAACAAGTTCGAATTTATTATATCGCGTTTGTATCATTTTTAGCTCTAAATAGCCAGTTCTGGTATGTCATGCCCTTTTTTCTAGGAGTATTAGATCTACTCTAGTCCTGCATAAAGGAAATGTTTAAAACCTGCGTATTTGAAGATTCTATCTAATATATATATATATATATGATCTCTAATTTGGCTCATGTATTCTTTTCGATAAAGCAATCGATAAAATGAAAAATGATCGCATCTTTGAGCTTATAATACTTCATGTTATCCGAATTGAAGTATCAATGATGGTTACTAGGAACTCTGCTATTTCATAAAAAATACTAGGCTCGATGATTCAAATGGAATCCAATCTATAGCAGAAGGTAAATACCAATATTTAAATCTTCTAAGTAATGTTTAGTTTGACTACTAGAAATCCGTTGTCAGTTGCCAGAGCAAGCATTCATTATTAAATTCTCAATATCCCTTAACATAGAGGGAACATACTGAACAACATCGTATATGCTTCGTAAAACAAAGATAATTATTGTTTATTCCCACATTCCAAGACTATAAGCATTAATGATCGTTCATTACTGAAGCATCTTTGAAGTTCGAAATAACATTTAAGAGTCTGATAGAACATAATTTGACTAAAAGTAATAAAAACAAAAAATAACTAAAAGCTTTGGTACTTCTGAACTTAATCTATAGATTACGAATTCCATGTTATTGCTTAGATCGTTTAAACTTTTTCTTTGCAGAGTAGACTATAATACGTGAAAACAGTATGATGAGTTCAGAAATATTATTCAGCCTGAGCTACTGGAAAAAATCTATTATTTATAGCAAAAATTTTAAATTTAGCTTGAAATTCTTAGAGCTGGATGCAAAAAAATTTGAATGAAGCCACAACTTAAGATACCTGATGTTTACGTACTAATGTATGGCTTACAATTCCTCAAAATTCAAACCTTGTACTCTTAGTAGTTGCTCGAATCATAGAGTACAAGATTTGATTCATGACCTACTAATCAAGACCTGCCTTACATTTTCTACAGTAGAAATAGTAAAATGTGTTCCAAAGAAAAAGAGGCAATATTGCTTACATATAAGAACCCTCAACATGTTTTGGTCTTAGATCTATATAACGCATCAGCTCGAGTACAAAAATATATTAGATTCTCAAGATTCAAAAGGTTCTTGTACCACGCCTGTATATTTCAACTACCAATTAGTGCCACGGTAAAATCCGGATAAAAAATTACTCTTTGAGATTTAATTCCGTTCCATCTACGCTCCAGTTAACTGGTTTCTACGTTCCCCGCCTAGCTTACAATGTATTGGTCATCCTTGACGTTACCAACTGAGGATAATCTGTATTGTGCTTGAGTTGCTTAGTGGGCCGTTCTCTTCAGCAAACGTCCATTACCACCGAGTTGATGCTACTCCGCGTTCAATAATCAGCGTCCAAATCGTATCAATTTAGATTGTTCAACAGGTATATTCTGACGTTCATTCAGCTTCAAACCAGTACTACGACAGTCACTTTCGCATTGCAGTAACTGCGCTTTACTAGGCAGAGTTCGTACTATACTCCCCTTGCTACGAAACAATTAACCGGATTCACATTTTGGTCTAAATTAGCGCATTCTTCCTATATGTAGCTTTGATACTTGTGGCATGAATTATCAATGATTTTTTCATCGAGAATTAGTTATAATAGTGGTAGAAGTGTCTAGAAGGTGCAGAAAATGCCTATACAAATGAAACTATCTTCACGACGGCCATATGCGTCTTCTTCATCGTCTTCGTACGCCATGTCTCTTTCCGGTTTCCTAATGCAACGTTCCCGTACTCAAAAAGTATTTACTTATAATAAACCTTGCTTGTTTACGAAAGACTACCTGCTTTATCTGCAAATATGAAACTACCTCACGTCGATGGAAGAAACAGCTACAACTTAAGGCACATAAAGAAAAAGCAATGCCGTTCGGAGGTAACTGCGATTCGAGCCCTAAACTGCGATGAAACTGCCTACCGACATTCTCTAGCAACAAACTATCTTGAATAAACGAATTTTGTCTATTGTTTCGGGCTATACAAAACCCTAAATCCCGTCCATTGTTTCGGAAAACAGGGAGTCCCTTTTTCTCACTTTTCATTATGGTACATTTCTGATAGAGCGTAAAAATATGTGCTGTAATGATATCGGAATTGACTAATTACAATGTAAATCTAAATAAATTTCCCAATCATGATTAGTATACCTGCTTTGCATTTATGTATACGAATTAGAATCAATACAAACGATGTACATACAGGGTGAAAAAACGTGCAAAATGAATTTCGGAACTCCAATTCATGCATAAGCGCTCGAAGGAATGTAAATTTAATAAGATTTCTATTTCTAGAATTTCTCAGAAGATGAGACTCTAGACTTTTGAAACCTTGTTTTAGTAGAACGAACAAGACCTGTGTCTCTATTACGCCCAGGCTTCCAGTCTGATACGCACGTACTACTACTAAGCCTTGAAGAAGGTCTAGATTTGAAAACTTTTTACTCATTATGAGGAAATCAGAACCAAGCAGAAGAGATTGCAGTATACGAATTTTATTTGCTGACAGTCTTCAAAAACAGAATTTGATTTTAGAATTCTGTTGGCCTGTTGGCAAATACGATCAAACAATTTATCCAAGTACTATCCATGATATACTAAATCAAGAATAGTTCACTATCAATCACAAATCAATGTAATTCCGAAATTCATTGAATACTTAATGCACACCTATACATATATATAAATTATTTGTACATATTTATGTTTTCATCTTCTTCGTTCAAAATTTCCTGTCTTTCCTTCACGCTCTATTCTCGTCCATGGGTTTAAGGAATAAGGCACAGAGTGACAGATTCAGAGAAACTGCAGTTTTAACTAAATTTCTTTTGTCAGAGACTAAGCTGTGAGGAACCAACAATGTCGAGGGGAAAACTCTAAGAGATTATTACAGAAAAGCAATCAACTCTAATTTTTCGAGTATCCGGATTTTTAAATTATTCGCTGAAACGAACTGAAAATATATGCACACATCAACTGGATTTCTATACAGTATTTACAATTCCATCCATTTGATAGTTAACTTTTTTTGTCGTGCTCTCGCTGAAGAATTTTCAGATTTTCAGGCATGGAAGGAGGTTGTTCTCTTTAACAAAAAAATGAAAGAATAAATTCATCAAATCGATCATTTAGTCCAAACTTTCAGGTATTCCAGAAGATATATGTGCCACTTCTAAGGTATAGTTCGACAATAATCCGATACTTGTGTAAATAGATCGAAAACTAGAATTTTGAAATTATAGTTCTCGGGGGAGATCATATGCATGTAGATAAAAATGGCGATCGCTTGTCAAATCACTAAAACATGGAATATTCTACAGTTTAAAAAGGCTATGTATGCGCAATTGCTTGCCTCTTTATACTTCTCACCATATTTCCATAGACGTTCATGCAACAGATGGGTCTAATTTCAGTGCAATACGTCTGTATTGAAGGTGAATACATTGAAGAAGATTACCGCAAAAAGACATCGATACAAGGATAGTGGTCAGAATGGTAAATTCAATGGAACTATTTTGTTATTCAAGAACTTGAACATATATTTACATTAGAATGGAATGTCTCACTGTATGTTTCTTGGTAATATGCGGTCAAGATTCTACTACTATCATTTCGCTATGAGGCAAGCATCGGTATTGTGATGAGATAAGCTGTAGCAGTTGACGTCATACCAGAACCACAACATTTAATTGGGCGTTACCTTGAATCGGTTTGTAATACTCGCTGTCGGTGCTTCTATGTGAAACAGACAGAACTGCTATTCAAGAGAGGATGAATCTGATACGATTACTCAAATACGTGTTGTCGCTCTCATAGTGATAAGGGCTTTATTGAGAAATGGTGAATTCCAAAAAAGCGACTGCCGTCTCCATTAACTCTGCGTGGGTAATGCGCAAAAAACCCTCGGAACAGTACTGTACAGCAGTTGAATCTAAATGAGGGTGAGATCGTACTCTGGATTTGATCGCTTACATGCTCATTATTGCGATGATGAGACGGCAGACTGATGAGATATGTTAGTGTAACGGTGCATATCTCACAGTATGTAGGCCTGCAGTAACCCAGAGATTCGCGGATGAGGATAAAAAACGGTTTGTCATTGAAATACGGTCCACCTGTGCAGAACACTTCTCACAAATCTCATTCATGTCAGTTTAATAGTTGGCATTCAAAGAAACAAACAAGCAGTGGTACACGGTATACATCAGTTTCCATGTTCATTCACAATAGTCAATTGTTATGTCACTTACCTAGCACAGAACGAATCCTGACTAGCAAACACTTATCACAGTGCAGTGGAGATCATTAAAAATCAGACTAATCCAAAGAGTGAGTGTTTCCGTGCATACGTCGGTCAGCAGTAACAAGGTACTGTGCTGTATAGTACATTACCCTGTTATTAACATCGCCACCAATGCGAAGGACATGGCATAACTCTAATTCGAACAATCACAGCAACGCAAATGAGTAACATTTGAATTTGCAATCAATTTCAAGTACCTTTAAACTTACACTTTTGGTTTGCCGAAAGAACGATCTGACAAATTGCGTATCCTTTCTCATATCTCAGTCTGCCTCAACAATAACAACCTTCATTTCATCACATGTACCAACAACTAGACTATCTAATGCATTGCAAACTTTCTAATACTCACTTCATGTGTACGAGACAGAATTCACTTATCCTTATCCCCCTGTCAGATAAGCAACGCACCGCGCGTTCATAATTCGTGTATTGTAGCCTGACGGTACTCGCAGTCAGGCTACAATACACGAATTATGAACGCGCGGTGCGTTGCTTATCTGACAGGGGGATAAGGATAAGTGAATTCTGGCTCGTACACATGAAGTGAGTATTAGAAAGTTTGCAATGCATTAGATAGTCTAGTTG
>JAAUYH010221489.1_pt1 | contig 21366 bp, 15 predicted proteins | sample 7278061 | NCBI WGS metagenome assembly JAAUYH01 (sample SAMN14350203, study PRJNA611818) | marine sediment metagenome | isolation source: surface marine sediment (0.6m) | place: French Polynesia: Moorea | collected 2018-08 | reverse complement strand
GTAATCGTAGAACCGCGCCCTTAGCCGACTGCATTCGGTTCAAGGCCATGGAGCCAGAGGCGTCGACCACAAATACAATCAGCGACCCCGCTTTGCGGGCCAACTGTTTTGACCGAATATCGCCCTGCTCCACTACAACTCGGCGATCCGGCTGGCGCTGGCGGCGGGCTTTCTGGTAAGGGGCGGCGGCCCGCAGGGTAGCGTCTACGGCAATCCGCTTCACCGGACCATGGGGCAGCAAAGGCTTAATGTAGCGCCCCCGATCTTCAGAAAAAATAATGTTACGATTGCCCGATTTACCCTGGCGATTCATCATTTGAGCAAAATAGAGTACGGACGGATCCAGAATCACGCCTTCAGGGTCGAAGATGAATTCCTCTGGCAAGCTCGGCGGAGTGGGGTCTTCCTCTTGGTCCTCTGCTTCTGGATCGGTTTGATCATTCGGATCCATCTCTTGCTGGTCCGGCGGCGGGGGCGGCGGGGGCGGCGGCGGTTCATCCGGCGGCGGCGGAACCATAGATGAACGGGGCACAATCACCAGCTCGACTGCAAGTCTCAAATCTTCCGCACTTACGGTGGTGCGGCCGTCCAGGGCCGCATTCGCTTTGGCGACCCTGACAGCAAACAGTTCAGCCCGATGCCCCTGGACACCGCCGCGGATCGCTTCAGTGACCAGATATTCAATTTGTTCAGTTGTGATTTGAACGTCTTTGAGCCATTCCCGGGCCAAAATGATTTGGGTCTTGAGGGAGTCAATATCTTCGACATACTGTTGCAGGAATTCCTGCGGTTGGTCAGCGAACTGCGAGACTTGCTCCACCGCTTGTACTCGGTCGTCCAGCCCTAAAACAGTATCGGCTGAGAGGGCGATCGCAATTCGATCCAACAGGTGTTGCCGTAGATTGCCTTCTTCAGGATTGTAGGTGACGATTAAGAGCGGTTCGCAGGGATGCTGAAAACTGATGCCTTCTCGTTCAATTTGGTTCCGGCCCTCCGTCAGGGTTGAGAGGAGTAGGTTAGCAATCTGATCATCCAGCAGATTGATTTCGTCCACATACAAGACCCCTCGATGGGCTTCCGCCAGCAACCCGGCTTGAAAGACGGACTCTCCTAATTTGATCGACTTCGCCACATCGACGGAGCCCAATAGCCGATCTTCCGTCACCCCCAGCGGAATTTGGATAAAGGGGGAAGGGATCACTTTTGTCGGCAACTTAGCCGGATCCCAATTGGCCAGGTCTGACGCTTCCGTAGCGAACCGAGCCAGCGTATCGTCATCCCACCTGCGAGGATTAGCGGGGTCACAGTTGCAGCAGGTCCCCTCAACCACTTCTATGGGCGGCAATAATGAATAGATCGCCCGAGCCAGGACCGATTTGGCTGTTCCCCGTCGACCGGCGATGACCACTCCCCCAAGCCCAGGATCCACGGCTGCGAGAAGCAGCGCTAATTTAATGGATTCCTGGCCAACGACGGCGGTTAGGGGGAACACAGCTGGCGCTGGAGGGGTTAAGGCGGCTGGCATAGCAATTTGAGATGGGCGTTCGATCTTTCAGCTTATCAAGAAAAGGGATGAGGTTGAAAATTAGCAAAGCGGGGCGATGACTTTGCGATCACACCCGCTAGAGAGAACTATTTCACCCATCCTGGGGAGTATTCGGCAATAATGGCTTAGGTCCCAACCTAGCTACGATTTCCATTTCCTCCTATTACGATGGGCTCTTCAACCGATCGCCGGAAGATTTCCACATCTTCATTGAAATCAATCGGCATCACCGCCACCACATTCTCATGGGGACGGGGAATAATTACCCAAGTTTCCAAGATTCCGCCAGGGGAGTTTTCAGCCGCTTCTACCCCAGCGGCCATCGCCGCCTTTACCTCAGATACATCGCCGCGAATGTTGATGGCGAAACGAGCGCTACCCGCCCGAATATAGCCCACTAGCGTGACCCGGCCAGCCTTAACCATGGCGTCCGCCGCCGCTAACACGGGTGGGAATCCTTTCGTTTCAAGTGAGCCAACTGCCTGTGGCATTGCCGATCTCCTCTAAAAATTGAACGCGCCGTGAATTTAAACCTTATTGTAAGAGGCTTTGACCTGGATTTTGTAGAAAACAGACGGTCTGATTTGCTTTAATCGATTTCTTAAAGTTGTTCAAAATCAGGAAATAGCTTTTTGCAATTAGTAATGACTTGTTAAGTTTATTCATGATGATGACCAAGCAAACAGGCATCAAGGTTGAAGTTTAAGGTAATAGACGAGGCGCTTCCCTGTCTGCCGCCTATACTACTCAAATGCTTATCTCTAAAACACCTTAGAATGCCCAACCGCCAATCAAACCCTAAACGATTCTGACGCCTCAGTGAAGTTAAGCGGGAGCACAGTCTCAATATTTTCGGGGGGGTTGGGAACAATATAGTGAGTCGTCACTTCACCGACGCCAGGGCATTTATTGGCGGCTTCGATGCCGGCTGCAACAGCCCGATTGACTTCGGATACAGGGCCTCGAACCGTTACATATTGGCGTCCGCTGTCGGCTACGTTGTAAGTGACTAGGGTGACGCGCCCTCCTTTAACCATGGCGTCTGCCGCCGCCAGCGCAGTGGGAAACCCCTGCGTCTCGATCACGCCAATAGCGATTGGCATTGTTAATCTCCGAATGTTGTAGTGTGGTTTCTACTATACCTTGATTGAACTGGGTTCAGCGATCGCGGCGATAATCCGTTCACATCCGGACTCGGGCTGAGCCCAACTACAGTAGCATTCTTTAGGATGCCCCCAACAGAGAGATAAATAGAGTTCTGTTCGAGTTGCATCAACTTCCGCCCATTCAGCCTGCTGAATTAGGCTTTCAACATGGGCCAGGGTAGTGGATTGGGGAGACGCTCCCGCCAACCAGAGCTGCATACCCGTAATCGAAGCTCTCCAAAAATCGAGGACTGCTCCTTTAGCCGCCATTAAAGCTTCTTTATCACCGGGGACGGCGACTAACTGAGGATGCAATTCAGGAAACCGAATAGAGCGGTCTCTAAAATTGCAAGTGTGCCAAACAATGCCAGACACCCCATGGGTTTGCTGATATTGGTGGATTTGCTCTCGAAAGTCCTGAAAAACAAATACCTTGCTTAACTTTTCGGAGCCTAATGCTTTGGCTAGGACTGAATTATTGATTCGCTGGGTTGAAGATAGCAGCACCCGTTCTCCTTTCCAGGCAGCTCGAAGTTCCTGGTCGAGAATTTCGAGAAGTTGTTGGGTGGTATAGCTCATTAAGGCGATTTAATGGCGGTCAGTATTCTTGAAAGAATGGTAGTTATTAAAATTCTATCAACTTCTCCGATTTCAAACGTATCTAAAGCTTCCCTATGCGGTCTATCAGAAGCTGGTAGAGTCCGTTGGCGTCGATCGTTAGCATAACCTTCGCATTGGCCGGGCGGCCGCTGCCCCCCCAAAAATCCACAACCGTACGCCCCAATGTCAGGGGACTAGCGAGGTCTACTTCGACATAGGCCTGCCGATGGGAATATAAGGTCGGCTGGAGCAAGTAGGCGATCACGCAGGGGTCGTGCAGAGGAGCCCCCGGCAGACCATAACGATCGACATCTTCAGTCCCATAATAGGCCAGCATATCTGCGGCGGCTTGGCCCACAGGGGAGCCAAGGGCGCGAATAGCGGCCAGCCTCTCTGTCGTGGTCAAGACCTGATGAGTGACGTCCAAACTGATCAGGGTAATGGGGGCCCCACTCCCCATGACCACTTGAGCGGCGTGGGGATCGACATAAATATTGAATTCGGCGGAAGGGGTAACGTTGCCATGGGTAATGGCGCCCCCCATGACGACGATTTCCTCAATGTTTTCTATGAGTTGAGGCTGTTGGATCAACGCCACCGCGATATTGGTCAGGGGGCCTAATGTCGCTAAAGTTATCTTCTCCGCCGCTTGGGTTAGCGCATCAATCAAGAAGGAAACGCCATGTTGGGGCTGGAGGGCCAGGGTGGGTTCCGGTAAATCGGCGCCTTGAAGTCCGGTTTCGCCATGGACATGCTCTGCGGTTACCAGCGGCTGTAAGAGGGGGCGGGGACACCCCGCATACACGTTCACATCAAGCCTGCCCGCCAGTTGACAAATTTTGCGGGCGTTTTTTTGGGTCAGACTCAGGGGCGCATTGCCCGCAACGGTGGTGACGCCCAGTACAGTCAGTTCATTGGTGGAGGCTAAGGCGAGGAGGAGCGCGATCGCATCATCCACTCCCGGATCACAGTCAATAATGATGGGACGAGGCGCCATGGGGAGCTGACTCCTTAAATTGAATCTTCATTGAATCTTTTTAGAGGTCAATGGAGCGAGGGGGAGATACCCCTTTCATTGATTACTCAACGGCAGGGAGCCTATTATAGGTGGACGAAACTGAGCTAGGTTAGAAATATAGTGGTTTTCTCGAACATAGACGACGCCTCATCCCGTTAATTCCTCCCCTTTATACTGGAGAAAATGCAATCTGCGCTGGCGAAATTTCTACAATCCTAATTGCTGCTTGACTATTGTCGATTTTGAAGGTTCAATCGTGCGTTTTCGACCCCCCACTTCCCGTTTAATTCTGTTGATCCTGGGCCTCGGGATATCTGTGGCAGGGTGTGCGGGCGGCCCCTTCGGACAAACCTTGAAAAAATCGCTTGAAGCAGACTCTCAACTAGAAGAAAACCCACCGTTCGGCGCCGCGGATGAGTCAACGCAGACCCCGCCCGCCGACGGTCAAACCGCTTCCCAAGCCACAGTCTTAACTCCAGAACAAGGCCCCAATGCCCCCCTCGAGAATAGGGCGTCGAATCAGGATCCCCAATCGGGCGAGCCAGCATTTATTGGTCCCGTTCAGTCCTCAAATCTAGCCGCCGCCCCTGATCCAATGAGGGCGAACAACGAGTTTCTGCAAGGAGCGCCGGGGTTTTCCGATCTGACTCAAACTCCAGCGGAATTGCTTTCTTATATCGAAGATCTGGCGATACTTCATCTACTATTTCCAGCTGACGAAGCGGAAGCGATAGACGGAGAAAACACCCAAACCCAGCAAAAACGATTTTTTAAACCAAATCAAACCATTACTCGACGCGAATACGCCCGCTGGTTAACCACGATTAACAATGCCTTTCATCTGGATAATCCAGCGGAACAAATTCGCTTAGCGGTCGAAACAACTCAGCCCACTTTTCAGGATGTCCCAACATCAGACCCAGATTTCCCGCAGATTCAGGGATTGGCGGAGGCCGGAATTATTCCCAGTCCCCTATCGGGCAGCACAACAACCGTAACTTTTCGGCCGGATTCGCCCCTGACTCGGGAGGACCTGATTCTTTGGAAAATCCCCCTAGATATTCGCCAAAATTTACCCAATGCCGACATTAATGCAGTGCAGCAAACCTGGGGATTCCAGGACGCCGCTAGGATTGATCCCCGAGCCTTGCAAGCGGTGCTAGCCGATTTTCAGAACGGTGAGTTCGCCAATATTCGTCGCGCCTTTGGCTATACCATGCTGTTTCAACCGGACAAAGCGGTAACTCGCGCGGAAGCGGCGGCGGTTCTCTGGCGCTTTGGCAATCAAACAGAGGGAATATCGGCTCAAAGTCTCTTACAGAACTCATCATCGAATCCCCATCACTCCGCCCCGTTTAACCTCAGACACCCTGAAGGATCTGTTCCCAAGCCCTAATTTCTGGGAAAGTTAACTCATAGAGAGTCATTCCAATTCCGTCTAAACGACCTTGCATAAAGACGAAAGAACAGCGGTGCAAAACCGAATTTCTTCAACCAAAACAATTGGCTGGCTTCAGGATCTGCAAAGCCGCTGGGGTATTTGATATAGAGCATTGACGATCTAGGATTGGGCCGAAAAATTCTAACGTTAGCGTTGGCTTGTCGTGGCGTTACAGATCGATGACAAATCAGACTGAAATCAATCAACTTTCAGGGAACCCAGAAATTGAGCGCCCGCTAAATCAATCAGATCTTGAGCGCTTGGTTGGCATGAGGTCGACCTTTAGCACCGTCTTCCCTGACAAGGTAAAATTGGACTTTACGGTGGCCATTTGCACCTATAACGGGGAACATCGGCTTCCAGGCGTCTTGGAATGTTTAAAATGGCAACTGAATACGGAAGACATCGTTTGGGAAGTGTTGGTTATCGATAACAACAGCACAGATGGGGTCGCCCAAGTGGTGAAAGACTTCCAGCAAAAGTGGCCGCAGAAAGGTCAATTGCGATATGGATTTGAACTCAAACAGGGCGCAGGTTATGCTCGCCATAAAGCCGTTCAACTGGCGAGAAGCCCGTTAATTGGTTTCCTGGATGATGATAATTTACCGTCCATGATTTGGGTTAGCGCCGCCTATGAATTCGCCCAAACCCACCCAGCGGTTGGAGTATATGGAAGCCGCATTCGCGGTGATTTTGAAATTAACCCTCCAGAGAATTTTGAACGAATCGCCCCTCTGCTAGCACTGACCGAACGAGGGGGAACGGCTCATCGTTATCCGCCCCACAAAAAGGTTTTGCCGCCTGGCGCTGGCATGGTGGTGCGGAGGCAAGCATGGTTAGACAATGTTCCCGAAAATGTGCTGTTGAGCGGCCGCACTGGAAAAAGCATGTTGACGGGGGAAGATCTAGAAGCGGTCCTCCATATCCAAGGGGCTGGCTGGGAGGTCTGGTACAACCCCGGCATGCGCCTATATCACAGTATTCCAGGTAAGCGTCTGAAGCGTGAATATTTGATTAGCTTATGTCGAGGCATTGGACTCAGCCGTCACCGCACCCGAATGCTGAGTGTGGCGGCCTGGCGACGCCCAATCATGACGCCGCTTTACATGCTCAATGACATTCGGAAAATTTTTAAGCATCTGATTCGATACCGTCAATGCGTCGTGACAGATGTGGTGACCGCCTGTGAAATGACCCTTTACTTGTCAAGTTTGGTGAGTCCTTTCTATCTATGGCAAAGACAGATTCGGGAAACCTTCCACAGAATGACAAGTAGAGATCAGGTTTGGGATTGAGGCGAATTAAGCGCCATACTCGACATGAGCATTGAATTAAGAAACCTAGGATCGGCCGGAATCTATCAAGTCCCTACGTAACTTTATGAAAGAAGTTTAAAATTGAAAATCCGCTGTGAGTATGAGCTGCAAATTCCTAATTCAGACTACTTCAGGCGTTCTAGCTGTCGGTGCTGCTATAGGACTCAATGCTTTCAGTGCGATTATCTCGATTGATTTACTCGAACCTAATAGCTGGCGGCAAAAGCATTCTCAATCAGCTTGGGCTCAAGATGTTGATGAGGAAATCAGTATTCGAGTCTATCAGCAAGCGAGTCCAGCGGTCGTTACTATTGAAGCTGGGAATGGCTCGGGCAGCGGCAGTATTATTACATCCAATGGTTTGGTGTTAACTAATGCCCATGTTCTTGGCGGGGTCCGAACCGTTACGGTTAGATTAGCCGATGGCCGCCAGTTTCAAGGTGATGTTGTCGGCTATGGCGAGCGAGGACTAGACCTGGCGGCGGTTCAGATCCGGGGAGGAACAAGGGAGTTTCCGACCATCCGTATTGCGCCGCCGGGTACTGTCAGGGTGGGGCAGAGGGCTTTCGCTATTGGCAATCCATTTGGTCTTCAAGGAACCTTTACCGTTGGAATTGTTAGTCGAATCGATCTGAATCGGGGATTAATTCAAACCGACGCAGCCATTAATCCAGGCAACTCCGGCGGTCCATTGCTCAATCGGAATGGGGAATTGGTCGGTGTCAATACATCCATCTTTACCACAGGTCAGAATGCGGGCAACATTGGCATCGGATTTGCGATCGCTACCGATGAGGCGCGCCCCTTCATTACTTCAGTTCAACGAGGGACCGCAGCACAAGTCGCAACTGGGACAAGTCCAAACCGATCAGGCCGACCGCCTGAGGCGCTAACAATTGATGGCCCCATCAGAACAGGACGATTAGATGAGAACAGCAATGTCTTGCCCCTAGACAATAGTTTTTTTAATCTTTACACCTTCGAGGGACAAGCAGGTCAGCAAATTGCGATTGAAATGGTGAGTAATGAGATAGATTCTTATCTTATTGTTCTGACCCCGGATAGTAATGATCTCGGTCACGATAATAATGGCGCCGGGGGGCAAAACGCCAGACTCGTCGCCACACTCCCTTCCACAGGCATATATCTAGTCGTAGCAAACTCCTATTCAACTGGGGAGTTAGGCAGCTATCAAATCCAGGTGACTAACTTAGCCCGACGGCGACAGACGCCTCAGGCTCCTATTGAATTCATTTTGCAGGAACAAGGCTCCCTCGGTCCAGGGGACACCATTCTGAGCGACTACAGCTTCTTTGATTCTTATACCTTTTCGGGTAAGGCAGGCCAGCAAGTTACCATTTCACTTCAAAGTCCGGATTTTGACCCCTACCTGTTCTTAGTGGATGAAGCGGGAAATTTGCTGGCTGAAAATAATGATGTGAACGAAAGCGATTACAACTCAAAAATCGTTTTTACCTTACCTCTAGACGGCTCCTATGAGGTGATCGCGAATTCCGCTGACCCAGCGGAACAAGGTTTTTATACCCTCATGATCTATTAATAGCTAGCCATTAGAAAACGCCTAGCCAGGTAAAAAAGTCTTGGCGAGTAAACAGTTCTAGGAGCAGTAACGCCACAAACCCTATCATCGCAAAGCGGCCATTTAGTTGTTCAGCATAGATGGTCCAACCAAAAGCAGGCTCCGGTTGATTGGCGACTGGCTCAGGGGATAGTTCAGAAGTTGGGGACTGTTCAGAAAGGTTAGATTCAGAACTCATTTCTTTGTATTCAACAGGATGATTAAGGCAATCCGTATTTGATCGTCCTCATGTTCGCTGCTTACCCCCAATTAGATCAACTCGTTTGAGGGGACAGAGGACCGTATTTTATGCTTACCTACTTGGGCCGTCGTGTCAATTAAACGACAGCATACTAAGAAACGTAAAATACAACTGTAAAAAATGACTTCAGTCTACCTATCCCACTGATTCAAGGGCGCCCAAATTAATGGTCAGCGCACCCGGACTTTTTCCCTTGCCTACCCACTTTTTTCCAACATACTGATTTCAAATATAGGCTGACGTCTGATGGTCAACTTAAATTGAGAAATTATCCCTTAGCCAGAAGACCGGAGTTAGGATGTAATCCTTTCCTGAATTTAGCTTTTAACTTAACAGTGAGAAATTATCTTTGCATAAAGGGCTTAGCACAGAAGCACCGTAGAAAGCACTTGGCCAAATAGAGAAAAAATCAAGATCTGCAATTTTCAAAAAAAAATCATTAAATCATCTGCATACTCTAGATTGAAAAGAATCAGCGGCGAATAGAGCATTGGAATAATAAAACCCCAATAAATTGGGTTGACAGGCACATTTTATTTTGTGATATGATTCATCTCTACAGAAGAATTTAAGGCGCTGTCTAAGGTTTACCGGTTTCTTCTCACCGCTTCCAAGCAATAAAAAGCAAAGGCAGGGTGAACTATACTGATAGTAGAATTCGTAGATAGTTAAGTAGTTTTTTGTATTTTATTGCTGGTTTTTCGCCGCTTCTTCAAAAATGTTATTAGATATCAGCAGACCTGGTGTGCATAGCATGAACCTCTATCCGACGCATCCGAAAGTTTAGAGTGGTCTGTCATTATTGTTCAGAATGTAGGAAGTAAAGGAAATCTCTAAAGAAATGGCTGACACCAAGATGGAGCCTTTAACGGGAAAGGCTCTCCTTAAGAGGTTCGACGAATTATCCCACCTTCCTAAAAAGGAAAGGGCTAAGGAGTGCGGCTATTACAGTCTTACTAAAGATAAACAGGTTCGGGTTAATTTAGCGGACTTTTACAATGCTCTATTAGCGGCTCGAGGCATTAGCCTAAGTCCAGAAGGGGTCAAAGATGGCAGAGGCCGAGAACCAACTTATCGTGTCAGTGTTCATAAAAATGGACAAATTGTTATCGGCTCAACCTACACTCAGGAAATGGGGCTTCAGCCAGGCGATGAATTTGAGATTAAACTTGGGTATAAACATATCCACTTAATTCAAATTGATACGGGGATGGATGAAGACGAAGCGTAAGTCCAGCGTAAATATTATGGGGTTTAGGCCGCCAGTATCAATTTGTGTTTTTTGATTTTTATTCCTTCGATATTTGGAGCACCCTTTTGGGTGCTTTTGTAGAAGCGCCTGCGATCGCAAAAATATTTGTTTTCTTTTTCGGCTGGCTGCTGCTTTGGGCGCCGATTGCAATTCCATTGGCGATCGCACTCAAATGGCGGCCGCCTCAACCCATTACCCCAGGGCAGAAATTACCCCTTCTCGCTTCTCTCTATTTAATTGTCCCCTTTCTCCTAAGAGAAGTAGCGAAGTTAGAAGGCTTTCCGTTTAGCGATTATGGGTTGGCTTGGAACCCATCTCTGGGAATTTCCTTAGCGCTGGGAGTCGGTTTAGCGCTCCTCGGCTTAGGACTCCTTTTCACTATCCAGACAGGATTGGGGTGGATTGTATGGCGTTCCCCAAGTGGGGATCAAATCTCATCAGACTCCTCGCCTGCGCCCGAAGCTGATCCGGCTCCCTCCTTGCTCCAGGTTGCATTGCCTCTGTTATTCCTGGCTTTGTGTATTAGTTGGACCGAAGAGTTAGTTTTTCGCGGTTTTTTGGTCAACCAACTACAGCTTGATTACATTCCCTGGATAGCGGCTGCGATTTCAAGCCTGATATTTGCCGTGTTACACCTCGTATGGGAAGGTCAAGAAAATATTCCTTCATTACCCGGTTTGTGCCTAATGGGAATGGTCTTGGTGTTAGCTCGCTGGGCCGACGACGGTAGTTTGGGCTTAGCTTGGGGACTCCACACCGGCTGGGTTTGGGGCATGGCCAGTTTAGATACTGCCCAAGTGACCAGCCAAACCGGTAAAGGGCCTCTATGGATATTGGGAAAGCCGGGTCAACCCCTGGCTGGACTGATGACAATGTTGCTGCTGTTGGGGACAGCAGCAGTGGTTTGGTTGGTTAAAGGATAAGCGACATCTACACATAACCCATACCACTTTTCTAATCGGAACAATAAGCCTGTGTAAATATTGCCTGCAAATTAATACGGAGGAAATTGAATAGCTAAGAATAATGGTGGAGGCCCATCTGAAAAAATAACGACAGGTTCCCAACTCTGTCGCCTGCTTCAAAAGGGATTCAAGCGCCGCGCCGCGCCATTGAATTCTGTAGGGTCTTAAGAGAAACCCTGCATCTCAATTTGAAATATCCTTCTCAATCCAAGATGTCAATCGGGTGGCAAAAGCTTGAAGTGAAAAGCAACGAGGACTACAAAAGTCAACCAGACACTGGATTCTAACGCCTAACGCCTGAATTCTCCCTCAAGGAAGATTCTGCATTAAGAACTTTCTTCCAAAGAATGTATCACTTTGAATTGATAACTTTTTTTTCCTAGTATTACAAACCCATTTCAGTATTACACATCCAAGTCAAGGGAATGGATATGCAAAAATCAACTTTGACTTTATTTAAGGAGACCTTTAAGAAAACCCCCTTACGGGTTGTTCTCCTGGCGCCCTTTATTTTGCAAATTTTTGCAGCGGTGAGTCTCACCGGATGGTTTTCACTGCGCAATGGCCAAAAGGCGGTCAAGGATCTTGCCTTCCAATTGCAAACCGAAGTCAGTCATCGGATCGATCAGCACCTCGAAACTTACCTGTCGGTTCCCCACATCGTCAATCAGATTAACGCCGACGCCATCCGGCAGGGGATGTTAGATTTGGAAGATTTCTCCTTGATGGAACATCACTTTTGGCGACAGCTCCAATTGTTTGAGTCGGTCAGTTTCATTCAGTATGGCAGTGACCAGGGAACCTTTATTGGAGCTGAACGATTGGGGGATGGTGTCTTCACCTTTGAGGTGAAGGATGAGACGACTGGCGACAAATTAATGGTTTACGCAGCGGACGACCAAGGAAACCGAACCCCGGAGCAAGTGGGGAGCAGCGAAAACTACGACCCCAGGCCCCGACCGTGGTATGTAGCCGCCAAACAAGCCGACAGCGCCACTTGGAGTAAGATTTATCAATTTTCTAGCAACGCCGCTGTTCGACTAGGAGTCATGGCGGTTACACCGTATTACGACCATACCGGTAATTTTCTCGGGGTCTTAGGGACTGACATTGTGTTGTCTCATCTGAGTGATTACTTGCAGACTTTAAAGGTCGGTAAATCTGGACAGACTTTCATTATTGAGCGGAATGGAGCCTTAGTCGCTGCTTCAACCCCATCTGAAACCTCCTTAATTGTTCAGGGAGAGGCGCTTAGACTAAACGCTGCAGACAGTTCTGATCATTTGGTCCAATCCACGACTCGCCAACTGACTAAGCAGTTCGATAATTTTGAAGCCATTCGCAACAGTCGCCAATTTGAATTCAAGCTAGAGGGGCAAAGGCATTTTGCTCAAATTTCTCCCTTACAGGATGGACGGGGGATTGATTGGCTGATTGTGGTGGTGGTTCCCGAAGCGGACTTCATGGCGCAAATTGACGCCAATACTCGCACCACAATTTTGCTCTGTTTGGGGGCGCTCAGTCTGGCGACTCTACTGGGAATTTTCACCTCCCGCTGGATTACTCACCCGATTCTCCAACTCAACACCGCTAGTCAGTCAATTGCCAATGGAAATCTGGAACAGCAGGTAACGGTAAAAGGAATTAATGAATTAGAAACCCTATCCCAGTCCTTTAACCAGATGGCTCGGCAGCTAAAAGCATCGTTTACCGCCCTAGAAAAATCGAATGAAGCGTTAGAAATTCGGGTGGAAGAACGCACGGCTGAGCTGAAGGAAGCGAAGGAGGCGGCTGATGCGGCGAATTATGCCAAAAGCGAATTTTTGGCGAACATGAGTCATGAACTCCGCACCCCCCTGAACGGCATTTTAGGCTACACCCAAATATTGCAGCGGGACAAACTAACCGACCCTAAACAAAAAGACGGCCTGGGGATTATTCAACAGTGCGGCTCCCATTTGCTAACCCTGATCAACGATATATTAGATATCTCCAAAATCGAAGCGCGCAAGTTTGATTTATACCCCACCGATTTTCGGTTTGGCTTGTTCCTCAGGGAGGTGGCGGAAATCTGCCGGGTCCGCGCTGAACAAAAGGAAATCGAATTCACTTATCAAACGATGACACCGCTCCCTATGGCTATCCATGCAGATGAAAAACGCCTACGGCAGGTGTTAATTAATCTCTTGGGCAACGCCATCAAATTTACAGACTCAGGCAGGGTCACGCTAAAGGTCGGTGTGTTGGGTGAAGCCTCGCCTTCACTGAATGGAAAGACTTTGAAGATTCGCTTCCAAATTGAAGATACGGGGGTCGGCATGCCCCCAGAGCAACTCAATACGATATTTTTACCTTTTGAGCAGGTGGGAGAGGGCGATCGCAAAACTAATGGGGCCGGACTCGGACTCGCCATCAGCCGAAAAATTGTCCATATGATGGGGAGTGAAATTGAGGTTGAAAGCACCCCAGGCAAAGGCAGCAAGTTTTGGTTCGAGGTCAAGTTACCAGAATCCACAGCCTGGGTTGAACCAGAACCTCAACCAACGATGCAACACATCCTTGGCTATAAAGGAAAGCAGCTGACAATCCTAATAGTGGATGATCGTCCAGAAAATCGCGGTATTCTAACTCAACTGTTGGAACCCATTGGATTTGAACTGATTGAGGCGGGAGATGGAAAAGAGGGGGTGATTCAAGCCAATCAGGCTCACCCCGATTTGATCATTACGGATCTACTCATGCCTGGTATGGACGGGTTTGAGATGACCCGACAATTGAGAACGTCACCCGCATTTCAAGATACGGTGATTATTGCATCTTCGGCCAGCGTCTTTAATTTTGATCGGCAAAAGAGTCAGGAAGCAGGGTGTAATGACTTTCTCCCTAAACCCGTTCAAGCAGACGAACTATTCCAGCAACTGCAAGATTATCTAACCTTGCAATGGATTTACGACGGTGTGGATGAAACCCACTCCCCTCCAGTTTTTGGCAAAAACTCAACCATGGCGACACCGCCCCCGGCGGAACTAACATCCCTGTATGAAGCAGCCCAAATTGGCCACATAGAAGGCATTAAACAGGAAGCGGTTCGGCTCAAGCAGCTCGTTTCTGACTATGCCGCATTTGCTGACAGGATCCTAGAATTGGCCGCAACCTTTGAATATGAGACCGTCTTGGATTTAGTTGAACCTTACGTGGCGGAATCCTTGTAAGAAAACCACCCCTAGCAACTAAAAATTACGCAGTTTTACTGACCTGAACAACATCCAAAATTCGGAGCCCTCCCTCCGGTCTTTCAAGAGGGATTCCCTCTTAGCGGAAATCGCTATATTCTGCAGATCGCTACCCCATCCGTCTGGTTGATCAAGCGCTATGGAAACAGACAAAAAAGGGCAAATTCTGATTGTTGACGATCAGCCTGAAAACCTCAAAGTTCTGTCTGATTTTTTAATTGAATCCGGCTTTGAAGTCCTGGTCGCTAAAACAGGTGACACAGCCATTAAACAGCTGAAAAAAGCCTCACCAGATCTGATTTTGTTAGATGTGATGATGCCGGGAATTGATGGGTTTGAAACCTGTCGCCGCTTAAAAGCATCGGAGGCGACTAAGGAAATCCCTATCATTTTTATGACGGTCCTTTCCGATCAGGTGGATAAAGTCAAAGGGTTGACCATTGGAGGGGCCGACTATATCACCAAGCCGTTCCAGCAGGAAGAAGTGTTAGCCCGCCTGGAAAGTCAACTTGCCTGCGTTCGATTAAGAAGGCAATTACAGCAGCAAAACGAACAGTTACAACAGGAGAACCAGGCCCGTGAACAGGCGTTGCATGAGCGCCAACAGGCGGAGGAAGCCCTGCTGCAGAGTGAAGAGCGGCTGCAACGTTTCTTTGAGGCCACCTCTGAAGCGGTGCTGATGCATGAAAAAGGCGTCATTCTGGATGCCAATCGAGCAGCGGAAACTCTGCTGGGTTACTCATTTACTGAGCTGATTGGCAAACATCTGTTGGAAATTACTGCGCCGGAAAGCCATGGTTTATTGTGTCAGAGATTGCGATCGCCTGGGGACTACCCGCCCACTGAGGCCGTCGGGTTGAGAAAGGACGGCAGTACGTTCATCGCTGAAGTCTCCGCCAAAAGCATTCACTATCAAGGGCGATCGGCGCGAGTTCTGGGAATTCGCGATATTACCCAAGACAAAAAGGCAGAAGACGCCCTAAGGTTAATCGTCGAAGTCGCCGCCTCTAAAACGGGCGATGATTTCTTTCGCGCCTGCGTCCAGTACTTGGCTGAGATACTCCAGGTCCGCTATGCGCTGGTCACTGAGTTCGCCGATCAAACCAAAACCCGAGCCCGAACATTGGCCTTTTGGGCAGGGCAAGATTTCCGCAGCAATTGGGAATATGTCTTTGCCAATACCCCCTGTGGTTCGGTCCTGAAAGGAGAAACCGCCTTTTATCCCAAAGATTTGCAGGCCAAATTTCCTGAGGCTAAAGCGCTCGCTGAATTAGGCGCTGAGAGCTTTTGGGGAATTCCCCTCAGAGATTCTGGCGGCAATATCCTGGGCCATTTGGCGGTGTTGGACACCCAGCCGATGGCGCTGGATTCCCATAAAGAATCAATTCTAAAGATTTTTGCCGACCGGGCCGGGGCCGAATTGGAGCGCAAACTGGCTGAGGACGCCCTCCAACTGGCAAAGGAAGCGGCGGAAATAGCCAACCGCGCCAAAAGCGACTTCCTGTCCAAAATGAGCCATGAACTGCGCACCCCCCTCAACGCCATTTTGGGGTTTACCCAACAGATGAGCAGCGACGCTTTACTCAGTTCTGAATATCAGAATTATCTGGGAATCATTAACCGCAGCGGTGAACATCTACTGGCGTTAATTAATGATGTGTTGGAAATGGCCCGCATCGAATCGGGCCAGATTACCCTATTTGAAACTGACTTTGACTTTCATCGGTTGCTCCAGAGTCTGCAGGAAATGCTGCAGCTAAAAACAGAATCCAAGAACCTACAACTCATTTTTGAGCGAACCTCGAATGTTCCTCAATACATCAGAGCGGATGAAGGGAAACTACGGCAGGTATTGATCAACCTTCTAGGCAACGCCATCAAGTTTACTGAGAAAGGCAACATTGTTTTGCGGGTCAGCGCCTCCTCACCCCGACAATCCACACCCGACTCCCCACCTACACCACACCTACACCACACCCTACATTTCGAAGTGGAAGACACCGGGCCAGGGATCTCAACCAATGAAATGAAAACCTTGTTTAACGCCTTCGCCCAAGGCCAGCAAGCTCAGCGATCGCACGAAGGAACCGGTTTAGGCCTGCCAATTAGCCGAGAGTTTGTCAAACTGATGAAAGGAGACATTAATGTCGACAGCATCTTGAATCAGGGAACCATCTTCAAATTTGACATTCAGGTCCAAGCGGCCGCCCCGACAAAGATGCAAACAACCCAGCAAACTCGTAAAGTTATCGGACTCGCTCCCGGCCAGCCAGAGTACCGAATTCTGGTGGTTGAAGATAACAAATTCAGTCGTCTGCTCTTAGTAAAACTCCTGTCATCCGTCGGGTTTCAGGTGCGTGAAGCCGTCAACGGCAAGGAAGCCGTTGATCTCTGGAAAAGCTGGCGTCCCAATTTGATTTGGATGGACATTCAAATGCCCGTTATGGACGGGTGTGAGGCGACCAGGCTGATTAAGGCTGGGGCAGGGAGAGCAGGGGAAGAAAATGGAGAGGCGCGATATATCGCGTATGGGGGAGATGGAGGAGATGGGGAGGCAGGGGGAGCAGGGGAAGAGCAGAGCCAAAATTCATACTCCATGCGCCACAATTCTTCTAAAATCCAAAACCCAAAATCCAAAATCCAAACGCTGCCCCCCTTCTCTCCCCCGGCCCTCAGCTCATCTCCCATCGTCATCGCCCTCACCGCCGCCGCCTTTGCGGAAGATCGCGCCAAAGTTTTGTCATCAGGCTGTGATGATTTTGTGAGTAAACCGTTTCAACGGGAGGTCATCCTTGACAAGATGGCTGAATATCTAGGGGTGCAGTATATGCGCCAGTAGGACGTACAACGCAACCATACGAAGGAATGTACGTCTGAAGAAGTAGATTGCCTTCCAGTGATTGGAACAAAAACAGGGAGACTTATTTAAACCGGGCAAATACCGCAGGGAAGGAATACAGCATTCAGAAGCCAGTTAAGCATTGAAGTCGGCCCTTTGAGTCCTGTCGAACGCCTTAGGGAAAATATCCCGTTTTAAGTTAGCAGCCCAAATCAGGGGCATCTTAACGTTAAAACCGTCAAGTTAGTTTATGTAAATCAACATGCCTCTGAGTAATAAAGAAGAAGTCCTAAAGCTGGATGGTTTGATGGGAAGACATCAGCGAATTGTAGGGTTTGCAACGTGGCTGGGGGATTTTTGGTCCCATATTCTCCTGGTTGTCGGCGCGATTCTACTAGCTGTGTCTGCCGGATTATTAATCTACAATTCGGGTGATTGGTCGTGGCAGTCCATCTGGACGTCTAATTATTCGATTATTTTAATTATCGGCGCCTGGCTTAGTTTTATTGGCGGACTAGGCGGTTTTGGGCAGCAATCAACCGTGACTCGATTGCTCCAAAAATTATCGGAGTCCCGCAGTCAATTAAATCAGGTTAATCAGTTATATAGTCGAAATTTACACTACCAACTCGCCGTTTTGTCTGAAGAGCTTGGCTACAAAGAAACTGAGGTCATCAGCGTTTATAAGTATCTAGGCGACGGACAACAAGGCGGTAAATCAGATAAGGCCAGTTCAGCTAGTCAATTCCGTCGGATTGGGCTGTATTCTAAAAACCCGTTTCTTCAAGAAGGGGTGGATAAAACCCTTGAATCGGACAAGAAACTAGGCTTCATTTCCCTTGCTTGGGAAAAGGGAGAAGTCTTCAAAAACGATGCGCCGGATCCAGAGACAGAGGTAGAGAAGTATTGGGAATGGCTGCACTGCAATTTTGATATCGAGAAGGACGCTGGAGAGAAGTTCATGCTCCAGAAAAGTCGCAGCATTGCCGCATTCAGTATTTCTTACCCAACGATGGGACAAGCCGGCGTCATTGTTTTCGAAAGCAAAAAACCGGTTGAAGTGATTGACCATGATCACTTAAAGAAAATCATGGAAACAAGAGAACAGAATCGTCTGTCTTATTTTTTCGAAATGACAAAATCTCTCTTCAATCAGTTACAACTGATTGAGTACTCTAAGCAGCGCGATGCATAGTTAGGGTATTTAATTTAAGCAAGCAGCTCGGTTAAAAGAATTCAGGAGTCAGGAGTCAGAATTTAGTCTGTCACTGGCTCCTGATTCTTTTAGGCGCTTCTCCGTCACAAAATATGGGAAGAAATGGGCGTATACTCGATGATTATTATCTTTCCAGCCAGGCCAAACCCATTGATAAAGGAGCTTTAATAGGTTTAGTCACCCGACTTGGGATGCGCTCCAGGCGCTGAGATCCCGTTCTAGCAGTTTACTGAGACGCTCAACTTCTGGCTTAAACTCAACTTTAAGCTGTTTTGCCAAGGCTGGATCAAGGGACCGTCGGGCGACTTGTTGGGTATTGGCTTTTTTGAGTTTAGCTTTGACGCCTTCTAACAAGGCGCGACGGGTTGATTGGGGGAGTGGAACAAGGTACTTGCCGATGGAAAGCAACCGCGCCGGAGGATATTTGACCAGGGTTTGCAGCCAAGGGCTTCGAACCTTTTTATTGGGGTTGATGGTTTGGAGCTGAGTTGAGAAATTGGGGTCAACCCCCAAGAAGGTCAAGGTTTCTCGGAAAATGCGGTCGGTATCTGCTTTCAAATCATCAAATAAAATAATGCGGACCTGGTCACGCCCAAAGATCTTGAAATATCGCTCCACCTGACGGCTGTAGCTAGCCATTTCTCGATAGAACAAAATTTTAGGTTCCTGGCAGCGCTTGGGAACTTGCTTGTACTGCTTGCGCTCAGCTTCAAGGGCGATCGCGGCGGCAAAATCCTGCACCGTTTCGCTATTGCCGTTAAATAAATGCTGGCTGTGGAGCGAATACATCATGGCGACGGGCTCCCGCAGCATAATAATGATTTTGGCGTCAGGATTAAAAGCATGAATAGCCTGCGCCGCCGTTTCTGAATAAAGATAGGTGGGACTCCCCTCCCCACAGAGCAAGCCTTCCCCCCCGGCGAACAACGCCAAATAGTCTTCCAGGGAATTGGCTTTTCTGCTGGTTTTCAGGTCGGTGTCGAAGTAGTGCAGCTCCTTTAACTGAGGAACAAAGATTTCAGGATGACGATTGAGATATTTGCACAGCGCAGTGGTGCCGCACTTAGGTGCGCCAACAATAAAAAATCCAGGTTTTGGCATTGTCGATTGATTAAACCTAGCTGTTATAAAATTCCAAAATTAAGAAATCTAAAATTCAATAACACCCTGTTTATTCACGGTTCATCAAAGGCCTCCTACTGAGACCTTAGATTTACGTATGAGATATTACCCGTAATACTTTATGGTTACGTAAATACTCTAGGCTAGCCAACTGGATAGGTCGCGCTTAATCAAATCTTGTAATTTGAGAATATCTTCCCGGTAATAATCTTTTAGTAGCTGACGCTCTTCCTCTGTTAGAGGGTAGTGAGCTTTGGATTGGGAATTGAGGTTGATCAGGTGCGATCGCAACCGTCGCCGCGTCTTCTCAGGCAATAAAATCCGCAGCACAATGGATACCGCCTCCCGGACCGGATTTTGGGTGCGGATGAGTCGATTTAAGCGTTTATTTTTGGGCACCTGGGCGGTTTGGGCGCGTTTGGTGGTGTCAGGGACAAAGGCGTCATCTACCCCCAAGGTGCGATAGAGGGATTGCATAAAGGCCGTTGCATCTTTCTGCAAATCGTCATAAAGAAAGACGCTGACCTGTTCATCCCCAAAGGTGTCGATAAAGTGTTTAAGGGAATCGTAGTATTTGCCCTTCAGCAAAACGTGGGACGTATTGGCGCGAGTTTCGAGCAACTTTTTCAGCGTAGCGTCAGGGTCGTCAATCACATCCCGTAAATTCATCAAATGTTCTGAGTAGGCCCGCTCGATGGGATTGCGTAAGATGGCGATCAGCTTGGCTTTCGGCGCGTAACGCTGGATGCGGCTGACGGCGACTTCATGGAAAAGCATGCAGTTGGGGGACGCTTCCCCCAAAGCGATTTCATCCTTCGCCCCTGCGAATAGCTGACAATAATCGGCCAGGGTGTTGATGGGAAACTTACGCTTGGCCAGGACTTCTGGGGAGGCTTGTTCCCATTCTTGGCAGAAGAAGTTGGTTTCTTTAATGCGGCTTACGTAGATCTGTGGATGCTGCTTCAGATAGCTATAGATTGAAGTCGTACCCGATTTTTGGACGCCGATGATCACAAAGGTGGGGAGCCGTCCTGAGGTGTCAGGGGTGGAGGGTTCGGCGAGGGGGACTGAAGGGTGTGGGTTTACAGTCGAATCTGACATCGGGCTGACGTTTCCAGTTAGAGAGTTGGCCAAACAGCTTAAAGCACCCTAGCAAGTGTAACTTTTTTTCCTTGTCGCTAGGTTTTACCTATGACGTTTGCTGTTGATACGGATAAGCTTGGGAAGTAAAGTCACTGCGCCCCAACCCATACTATGACTGAGCAGGAGTTACTTGAGGTTATTCACAAGGCAGTTCGAGAAAAAAGAACCTTCCTTAACCTCCGTTCTACCCAACTGAGTCAACTGCCGCCGGAAATTGGCCAGCTCACCAGTCTTCAAACCCTTGACCTCAGCTCCAATCAACTGAGCCAACTACCACCGGAAATTGGCCAACTTACCAGTCTTCAAACCCTCTACCTCAGCTCCAATCAACTGAGCCAACTACCACCGGAAATCGTCCAGCTCAAAAATCTCCAATCCCTCGACCTCAGATCCAACCAACTGAACGCACTGCCGCCGGAAATCGGCCAGCTCAAAAGTCTCCAATCCCTCTACCTCAGCTCCAACCAACTGAGCGCACTGCCGCCGGAAATCGGCCAGCTCACGAGTCTCCAAACCCTCGACCTCAGATCCAACCCACTAAGCGCACTGCCGCCAGAAATTGGCCAGCTCACTAGTCTCCAAAGCTTCGACCTCAGCGACAACCAACTGAGCCAACTGCCGCCGGAAATCGGCCAGCTCACCAGTCTCCAAAGCCTCGACCTCCGCGACAACCGACTGGTCGAACTGCC
>JAAUYH010109634.1_pt1 | contig 21366 bp, 12 predicted proteins | sample 7278061 | NCBI WGS metagenome assembly JAAUYH01 (sample SAMN14350203, study PRJNA611818) | marine sediment metagenome | isolation source: surface marine sediment (0.6m) | place: French Polynesia: Moorea | collected 2018-08 | reverse complement strand
GTGTATTATCAACTCCTTTCCGACATAGTCGGAATTTGCATGGGATCTGCTTTTTTGCGGCTGTCAACATCATTTCTGTTGAGCTGGATAAGTGCCCTATTTTTTTCAGTCTGATCCTGTTGCCAAATCTGACTTCAACGAAGTTCTCACAGCATTCGCCAACTACTCAACTTCATCGTACTTCTTCGATCTTGCGCTCGAGCCGAAACTTCACCCAAAGAGCACGCGCTTGCATTTTCTGACAAAACTGGTTTGGTTATTTCTACCTATCCATCCGTTACTTTCTAGTGATTTCCAAATTTCTAATAAATCCAACGAATTGTCAATTTCCGCAGGTCCCTGTAAATGATTACATTTTTTTGCAAAAACGAAGCAGGATATAGGAGCAACAGTAATTGCTTCTCTAAATCTTATACAAGTGGCCAGGAGAAATTATTCAAATAGATACAGTAATTTCAAATACTTTGAATTTCAGTAGATGAACAATAATCATTAGGTAATCATGCAGTCGTTTCCGAAATACTCCTTGTACGGAACATTCAGCGCACAACTCTGTTCTGTTCTCCAAGATGGACGGCTTCAATGCTCAAGACGCGTCCTCGGCTTTGGCTATACTTTCTGAAGTTGCGTTGAGACGCGATAAAGAAATTGCCAACTTCAATACTGCTCGAGATCGAGACACTTCAGATGATGAGAGCGACTCTCTTTGTCCTTACTTTGACAAATTTTTCGAACAAGGCGGAACCGAAGCCATAGTGGGTATGCGTAATTTCGACCCAAATGAAATCGAGTTCTTGTGGTAGATTGTCGAATCAGTCGTGAAGCAACACATCATTGCTCCGGTCGAGGGAAAAATGCCATGTCTCAGGTAAAGATATGCTGTTCTTGCTACTGATGTTAATGACGCACGGTGGTCGATGGGACATCCTAGGCCGTGTTTTAAAAATCAAAGGCCCTACTTTTGAACGCATGATAATGAAGTTTATCGGTTTGATTTCAAATCATTCGTACAAACTTCTTGTGACTGACATTGTTCATGAATTCTCGATGCGAGATTTACATGTTGTACATCGCAGATTCAGAAACTTCCCAGAATCTTTGTATGCAGTTGACGTTATGTTTCAGCAATCGTATCGCCAAGTCGAGCAATATCAGAAGAAAAGCTTTACTTCAGAGTAAAACATAAATTGTATGGAATGAAAGTGGAAGTGTCAGTATTGCCGAACGGACTTGCTATTCAGTGCAGCAACCATTACCCAGAAAGTGTGTCGGATTTTGAAATAATACAACGTTGGCGCGAAGACCATGCTAAATTACTCAAAAAGAAGTCTAATGAAGGTTGAATGATTGATAATGGCACGCATGTCGAACGTTACTCTGACGACTGGGCAGTAGTTGCCGATAAGGGATATCGGGGCTGCTGGAATTATTGCGCACTATTCATCCTATTAAGAAACCGCCTCGTGGTGTTCTTTCGATATTGAATGAAGCATCTAATCAGCGTGTGTCAAGTTATCGTATCATCGTAGAAAATTACTTTGGCCGTCTGTCTGTGGTGTGGTCTTTATTCGCCACCAAGTAGCGATGGAGTGAGAATTTGTACGACGACTTTTTTCGCGCAGCAACTGCGCTGACAAATTTTCACATCAAGTCTCATCTGATTCGCTCAGAAGATGGAGAGAAATTCATACAACTACGGAATCGTTGGGCTCATATCGCCATTCAATCCATCCAAAATAGGAAACGAGTAATCGCGGGCTATCAAGATCGCCGCCATGTCCGTCTGAACCAACAGTTTCGTGGAACCCAGTTCGCTAGCCCCAGTATTGATAGGATTGAGTAGTGAGAGGCCATCTGCGTAGTTACTTAATCACTATTCAATATCTGAGAGTATAGAATTAATTTCAATTAAAGTTGCCGCGCTCTATATGAGCGTGATTTAGAAATATCATGCGTGTATTCCCGAGTAATTCCAAAATCATGTGTGACATGTTCAATAGCTGTGTACACGATTGATAAGTGCCTATATGATATCGTGATCTAGTGTAGAGGATACTACAGTAGGTGCTAGAGTAAAACCAACCTTCAAAGAACTTCGACTTAAACTTCCCGTTATGATAAAAGCAAGCCCGAACTATAGGAATGGATCCGCCGCGCGCAACTGTTGCACTCGGTGTATCGATCCCGGAAATTTTTCGGTTTGCGAAGTCTCAATTTCATTTTTCGCAAAGAAAATTTTCATTTCACACTTCTTTTCTCCTGTAACTCTAATCGTTCTTCTTCCGTAGAAGACCGCCCTCTCGACATGTTTCAAATGAGAGGGGATGGCTGTCTTACGATTTTCGGACTGCACAACTACCTATAAACATACATACGTATTTTTAACGTTGATGATCAATGAGTTATGCCATTATCGTTTTTGTTTGACCAGAATAGAAGTCGGTTATATATTCTCTCTTCATTAACGACCGCGTAAGCGTTCCGCATGCCCCAAGTGTTCCGTTTCGGTATGCGTTGTCGAGCAAGGAACGCAGACTTCCTTGTGCTGTCGAACGAATTATTTTCATCCACACAAGGCCGGCACGTTCCAACGCCGTAGAAAGAGCTCGCAGATTCGCCGGATTCGTCGGTGTGGTGTGGCCGACATTGTTCAGTGATAGTCGACATCCGTGTGCAAGCACCATACAATCGTGGCACAATCTGCGACACATCGTGCTCCGCATCCGCAAATGTACAGTATTAACCGCGCGTTTCGCCGCGACCAATGCATCCACACGGCACGTTGCGTGAGGCATCGGAAAACACAGTGGGTGCAACCGTTGCACCCACGGTGTTTTCCGATGCCTCACGTTCTGCCATGAGTTTAAAGTCAGGTGACCTCTCGATTGCAATGCGCGCTCGACAATTCGTGAACTAATTGTAGTAACGCGCACGAAGCTTCAACAACCCTCTCGAAGCGCCCGTGCTTTGAAACTCTCTTCTCGCGCTCATTGGCACACCAGAAGCAGGCGAGACGTGTTCCTCAAACCGTGATTGCAGCGCCATTGCAAGCGCTCCCGTTCAGGTCTTGTCGCACTCGCAGAGAATCCCACCATTCGAGCAACATTCTTCAGCAGCCTGTCCGAGCTCTTCATCGCATCCTCCAGGATCTTCTCCACCTGATGTTGATTCAACACTATTCGAATCAGCCTCCAGCGTATTGATTCTAACTCGGTCATGAAATGTTTCGCATACAATACGATGTAATAATGTAACGATTACTCACAGTGAAGCATAGCATTATCGAGCGCTAGTTGTGCTGTGATCGAGAGCCTACTTATAGGCGAGAAGCAGTCCGACATTCTCACAAGTTGAAGAACGATGGGTCTAGTCGAAATGATGAAGACCATCACCAAATTCTGGAAAAAAGCCTATGCTTTTTTCAAGAAGCTCTTCAAACGCAAAAACCACACCTCCCCTACCCGTACCCATTACCCCGCTCCCGCTGCTCCAGAGTCCACTACCGGTGCGAGCCTTATTCCGGTTGCAACTGCAGTCGAATCGGCTCCCGCTATTGAACGTGCTGCCTCTCGGGTTTCTCTTCTTGCTGCAGTTTCCAACAGTACGCACAAGCAAACTACTAGTGCATGCCTTACATCAGTCAAAACTGGAGTCCAATTGCCTACTACTACTGCGCCAGCCACTGTAGTAGCTCGATCTGCTGCAACATCCGCTGCACCTACTTCCACGACTACTCCTGCTCCCGCTCCGAAGGCGACGAATAACCGACAATCGAAACGCAGGTCGCGCAGGTCTCGCAGGTCACGTCGATCCAATAGTACTCGGCCTACTGCCGCTTCAACTTCCAACTTCCGGTGGTTGGGTGCGGAAGAGGACACAGTTGCGTGGGAGCAAGCGCTCGGCCAACATTCGCGATCTCCGGCCACCCCGTTTCGCGATCCAGGAAACGCTGATGGTAATCGTGAATTAATTAGTTACGAGCACCACGACAACAGTGACGAGGTAGAGGTCCTGTTCTAAGAGTGCCCCACGAGAAAATAAAATTCAACTTACCTTTCCAATGCTTTATCTCCTTGACCAACGAAACTCAATCCTGTACTACCTACAGTGCTGCGACAGTACAGTACTCTACAGTAGTGCAACAGCGTAGTGTTTTCTGTCTGTAGTGTCTTCGTAAAGTATAGCCCACCGCGTTCCAGTACCAGTACCATAGTTCCAACATCTTAGCATCCCAACGAATTCTATTCTACCCTATCCCATCCCTGCGTATCCCATCGCATCCTATTCCATACGCGACTCTGCGCTATGCTACGAGCAACACCGCAATTCGATTCAACACAGTTCGATACAATTCGAATGACGCGAAAAAGGCTACCGCCGTCAACTGTACTTTACTTTTAAGTATCGCACTGCTGGCCTGCATTATTGCCACCATGCATTATGAATAAATAAGCTAAGGAGGGTGGTGCTGGTTACACACACCAACAGGTTCCGTTCCTTTCCTGTCCGCTTCGCTCACCAGTTTTCGTTTGACCATTCGTCATCTTCCGCTTCGATGCTCAAGTCCAAGTCTCTGATGAATCCCGCTCTCAATGGTGTATCCTCGAAGATCGCCACCAGGAATTGCTCCATGTCCCTCCGAGTTACGAACCCCTCATACTTTCCTTGCCTGTACCATGTCACCAGTTCCTCCATTCTAGAGTTAAGTATTTCACGGTATATCGCCACTCGCCGCTTCGCTATCTTCAATCGTTCCACTTGCTCCGGGCCTGGCGCACCCGCACGGATTTCTACCATTCGAGCAACGTTCTGCATCAGCGTGTCCGAGTTCTTCACCGCATCCACCAGAATCTTCTCGATTTGTTCGCAGCCCTCCGCACTGATTTCCGTCAATTGCAACACCTCGTTGCACAATCGCGTGAGGTACAGTTCGCAAAGTGCCGCCGCTCCCTGCTCCGCTGTTTCCGTCGGGATCAGTTCCGCGAGCACTTGAATCACTTGATTCAACGAGCTGTATGCATTCATTAATGCTGTTCCACGCTGTAACCGCGTAAGCGTTCCGTACGCCCCAAGTGCTCCGTTTCGGCATGCGTTGTCGAGCGAGGAACGTAGATTTCCTTCTGCAGTCGAACGAATAATTTTCATCCACTGAAGGCCGGCACGTTCCAACGCCGTCGCAAGAGCTCGCAGATTTGCCGAATTCGTCGGTGTGGTGTGGCCCAGATTGTTCAGTGATAGCCTACATCCGTGTGCAAGCATCATACAGTCGTCGTAATACAATGCCTTCAGTCGATAACTGCTTCTCAATTCATCCGAGTAATCCACTTGAACATCTTGAGCGTAAACCCGAAGAATTTCCACCGACGCACTGTCGAGTGCCGCCCCTATTCCTGGCGACCCACCATTCACCGAGTCTATCGCATCCGTTCTTGTACTATTGAATATCGCCAGCACTGTGGCAGCCGACTGCGACACCATGCACGGTGGGAAGTATTCTGGGGGACGATTATTTTTCGGTCTGTAAACTTGTGCTGAGAGCGGGCACGGTACAATCAGCGACACATCGTGCTCCGCATCCACAAATGTAGTAGTCGCGCGTTTCGCTGCCACTAACGCGTCCGCACGGCACGTTGCACCCACGGTGTTCTCTAATGCCTCCTGATCTGCCGTGAGTTTAAAATCAGGTGAACCTCTCGATTGCAATGCGCGTTCGACAATTCGTGAACTAATTGTAGTAACACGCGCACGAAGCCTCAACAACTCTTTCGAGACGCCCGTGCTTTGAAACTCTCTTCTCGCACTCATTGACACACCTGCAGCAGGCAAGACGTGTTCCTCAAACCATGGTTGCAGCGCCAGAGCAAGCGCCCCAGCATGTTGTGGACCCAACACCACATCTCGGAACATGTCAAACAGTTGAATACCCCGCGCTGCTGCATTCGCAATATCCAGAGCTTTGTCCATCACTTCCAAATCCTCCTCTGAAACTCCATCAACATCATCCAAGTCAAACTCCAGTAGTTCCCCATCATTCCCGTCTCCAATATTCCATTCAAGCGTACATCCCTCGTCTGTCTCCGCTTTGAAGAAGAATGTGGCTGCACGGAACCCACCAGCAACATCGTTTCGCATGATGTCAGCTACGATGCTTTTTATCGCGTGAGGAAGCAATCCTGCTCTTGCAAGAATATCCGATGCAATTCCTACAGCGGGTTTTCCAACGCTAGACATATCCCCAGTATCGTCGGGCTTCAAGAAACGAACCGAAACCAAGTTCGATTTGACCTGAAATAGATCCATGTATCGAGCATTCATCATCGCTGTTGTTTCTTGCGCGTGTTCCTCCAAGTCTTCAGCGGCACGAAGAAGCAATTGACGGTCGGATGCTTGAGCAGCGATAATGGCAGCTTGCAGAATTTGTAGAGTGCCTTGCAATTCGAGGAACGATTGAGTTTCAATAGAATCAGATAACTGCAACGCTTCTGCAACTTGCACAAATGGGGGAAGAGCGAGAGCAAGTTGGTCTAAAAGAGCGGCTTTCGCTGAATTCGCACGGGATTCCTTCACAACATTTTGACTTCGCAAAGTTATCTCTTCTAGGGATTCAGTGAGCATATCCAGCTCAGTGTTGAGCATCTCCGTGGATGAACATAACTCTCCATGCCGTTCTTTCGATTCCACAATAAACGATGGCGCCTCCTTTAACGCGTCGCGCAGGGCACGATCCGCGACATCCAGGCGTTTTCCAGTACGCATTAGCAACGCCTTCGCCACATCGCCGCCACGAAGCGCCTCGCTCAGCACTTCCGTGCGCACCATCTCGAAACAACAGAACAGGCGCGACGCCAACGATGACCTTTTCTCTATGTCACGACAACCCAACAGCTACACGCAGTCAAGATTGAGAATATGATAGGACAGAGCTGCCGACTGTAAGCAAAATTAAGTGAACACGACCAACCAAGACAACGACCAGCTGCAGCAACCCAACTTGTGTCGCTTTCACTCTGGTGTGGTGCTCTTTCTTACAATGTCGTCGTCATCAGCGCCAGCGTTGCCCACTTTTTACGCGGTGAAGAGCGGCCCTGGAAGTCTCTCTGTACGTTGCAATTTGCAAATGGCCTTGTGCGTGCGCATTGCGACGCCTGATTCTAACAGCGAACGCGATGCAGACTTCACAAAGTACGACAATGCAGTTCCCCGAATTCGTGCGGAGATTGTTCCAATTCTCGCAAATGGATCTTGACTACACACTGTGGCAAATGCTGTACCTGTGTATCAGTCCAAGTCGTGTTTATCGAACCACAAAGTATCATCGACAAACGAAGAACCAGTGGGCGCGCGATGGTACGTGAATTACCTTCTACGATTTAGCGAGCGATTCGAGTTACTAATGCGACTACTTGCGAATGTCTAATGGATAGACCCTGCGTTCGTTGCGATCATGACGTATTTTATGCTTGTAGCGGCGGCGGGGTACATGCTTGCGTTTCGAGTAACACCGGGCGGATTTTTACGCGGGCTCGCGTTCGCGGTGGCGGTCGATTGGATTCTTATAGGTGTTATTGCCGCGACCGCGGGGTGGTACATCGCGAACACGTATCTGTTGGTGGAACAAGGTAGCCATGCAACGGAACAGAAAGTGGAGTGGCAATACGCGTTCGATGTGCACTGCAACTCGTTCTTCCCACTGTTCATCTTGTTGTACGTAGTACAATACTTTCTGTTACTCGTGTTCCTTCGTGAGGGCGTCATGTTTACCCTACTCGGCAACGCGATGTACGCGCTCGCATTCACGTACTACTTCTACATCACATTTCTCGGATACAACGTGCTGCCGTTCCTACAACACACCACTGTGTTTCTGTATCCAGTCGTGATTGTCGTCGCCATTGTTTCGCTCTGCTCACTGTTACGAGTCAATATTTGTCGCAAGGTCATGCACTACTACTTTGGCTGAACGATATCGGCCGGGTGCCCGAATCCTCGTGCACGGCAGTACCGGCTGCACTGCCTGCAAACTACGCGCGACTCGTTGTGAATCGCCGTCGGAGCTTACTTTGCGCTTACGATGGATTAGATGTTGTGACTCTGCCGATTCGCTGTCTCCACGATGCGAACGTCTTTCTCTGGCGAGTCACATGGAAAAACAGACTACCTGCGGTCTGTTAAAGTGCGATAACTCCGATGTATTGCAGCGGCTTGAACAAGAACGAGAGTGTGTGTGAGATATAAAACTTATTCTAACCTTTACCAGAAAATTCGTCGTACCATTTTTAAGTGTACAAGTATTCCTCTGCGAATGTACGGTTTCACATTGATGGTATGTCTTTGTGTGTGGTGAATTTGTCATGAGGGACCCACAATGATGGAAGCCGCTGCGAATTCATTCGATGACTTGTGGTTCTTTCGATTTAGTTTCAACTAGTGACGGCCTTCGAACAGAACATTGTACAAAATCACCTTACTCCCCCTTCTTTCAGAAAGATATAGATGACAACTCCCAAGAGCAAGAGCTTAACTACCGGTAGAATGTTCTGAGAACGGCCAGTTCTCCCATCCGCTTCAATCAAAATGGATTTCGGAAGCCGGACAGGATCTAACCCTAGGCAAGTGTTTCCTTCCTCATTCCACGAGCACAATCCAGAGCTTAATTATTGGTACTGCAGACTACTTTAGAGAAAGCCAAATAGTCATCTGGTAATGAGGTTTATGAGTTACTATTATTCCGTCTCTGCGGCTGGGATGAATCAGGTTGAACCGAGCAACTTTTCGTTTTCGTACACACTACCGAGAAGAGTCAGGCGCTCGTAAAGATTCGCCAGGTCATTGACGAATAGATTATTGTTATTCGCGTACTTCGATAGCTCCGCCTTCATCTCGGGGGTGTTGAGTATAATGCGGTCTCTTTCGCTTAGTTTCGACGCGTCTTGCTTCAGTAGCGCTTTCAGGTACGCGTTGGAAAACTTTCCACCACCGAGCGTGAGTGTCGAGACATTGGTTGAGACGAGCACCGGACCACGCTTTCCACCAGAAACCTTTCCGTAGGTCACATCCTCTTCCTCTTCGAGATCGGATTCCTCAAGCTCAGCCAGTTCGGCAGCTTTCTTTTCAGCGATATCGGTCAATGCGCCAAGTGCACCGTGCACAAGAACGACTGACGATGCGGGGTCCAATCCAGCCGACGAAAAGTACTTGGACAAATCACCAGCAGACGCACCAGGGACGAAAAGCGGCGTTGTACCAGGCGGGTCCGCTTCTGTCGCATCCTCACGACCAAGTTGTACGCGAATTCTCGGACCACCGCTCACTTCAATCGCAGTAGCACCCGCGAATGAGATGGTGTCGGCAAGACTCTTACTTGGGATGTCAGAGGTCAAATCAGAATGTACAGCAAATCAATGACGTACCATCTGTTCGCGCTGTATCGTACGAACTTCTCTCAGCGCGTCCACGGCATCTTTCAAATCCGCATTGTACGATTCGTTGAGCTCGAAAGCAATTGACCCATTCAAGCCGCCATCGTTCGTGTTCGCGTCGTAGCTAAGCGCGTCCTTCACGCCCAACAAGAAGAACACCGGCAGTAACTCGGGTTTTGTCGCGAGCACGTTGCGGCAATTTTGCTTCACTTTGTTAATCGCACTCACCTTCAGTTCTGTCCGAGAGCGAAACCAGTCAGAAACACAATTAGTTGCTCGATTGTGCGAGACGTACCTTTATCCCCGAATCTGTCTGTGTCGACGAACAAAAGGATGTGTCAGTGGCTACGGTTTTCGATGTACTACCAATCCACCCGCTTCTCGAAAACCTATTTACGCACCGACATCGAAATTCACACCGGCTAAAGTCTGTGGTACGCCAGCGAGCGCAGCCGCAGCTAAGGCGGCAAAATCACGCAGAAGTGCTCGTCGAGTCTTTCCAGTGCCGCCGCTTTGGCTCATCGAAATGGATATCTTACATGTATTTGAAGCTCCATCACGACGACATAGGAGAAGCGGGTGCCCAGACACGAACGTGAACATTATCGATGTCGACGTTGCACAGTCGGGTCGTTGCGTGCATCTCAATGAAGTTCGTTCGAGATAATGGACAAGTTCTGCCACGTGTCAACCAAGATTGGCTGTTGGGGTACCCGAAAAAAACTAGGCTGAACCGAATGCGAGCATTTTACATGAATCCACAGGCAACTCACCTATGGCACCTCACTTCCAAGACACAAGAATACATATCCAAAATATCGCTACACTTTTCCGGATCTGGACGATGAGCAACAATTGCAGAAACTCAACAAGCTGTCTGGGCAAAATCGTCAATTCTCTTGTTTTTCTCCAGCAGTCAACGCAGAAGTGGCGGCGAGTTTCCGCTCGATACTCGTCACGACTGCAGCGACGTCTTCAGCGTTCACGGACGGGAGTTCAGGTTCCTCAGGTTTGGTCTCGAAAATCTTTCCGCCAGTTAGCCGTTCGAGTTCGACTTGCAAACCACCAAGCGCAGCGCCTGCCACCGCCCCACCGACCGTGAAAGGGAAGGCTAGCGCAAGACCCGCACGATGTGAAAATAAGGCAGCACAAAACGCGCCCGCGCCGCCGTAATTCGCAGCATCGCGCTTCTTCCGCAGTGCCTCGGCCGTGAGAGCAAGCGCTGAAAACGTAGCCGCGAACACGCCGACTCGTGCGCCACCCCAAAGCGCCCCGCGAACGAAATAATTCGTCGCCTTTTGCTTGGGTGCTTTACTCACACCCTCCTCCCGCGCTAACAACAGTCCACGCCACCCGCCCCACGCCAGTCCGCCACATATCCCGCTGCAGGATTGTGTTGAAAATTCTAATATCCAGCCAGGTGCTGGTGGCGGCTTCTCCCCTGGTTCAAGAGTTCGGAGCCAGCTGTCGGCGCCCATCGATCCGGTTCGGAGCTACTGGGTTCGAACGAAAACAACACCGACAACAACCTTATCGTAGATCCTAAGATCAAAAATACGAAAACTAGTTACGAAGTTTGGATTTACTTACAAAGCTCCCTAACTAGAATAGTGCACTGCACTAGCAGGCCTTCGCGTGTAGGTTCAGCGAACGAGGAAGCAGTCCCTAAGCTAGCAATCAATTCCCGTAGTAATTTCGGCTGACGAGAAATGAGTGGACAGAAGTGCTGATAAACCAAACTCAAGAAGTTCTTCAAAAGTGGGGATTACAGATTGTTGTGATGGTTAGTTCAAAACACAAGATATAGAGTTCCGTTTGCCATTATAAACTTCGAGCCAAATCCTCTTGCATCGGTTCAATCTGAGATCGCAGCAAACTTGGTATCAGAAAAGTTGACCTCTGGAATAGTTCCAGTCAGCTCGTCATCGGAGGTGGTAAATGCGCTCCACTTATCCATCGAAAGCCGCATACATCCATGTCGAAGAATGACCTTTGCATTCTCGATATCAACAGTTTCTCCAATTTTACCAGACAGTTCGTTGATTTGTTCCCCGTGCGCCATAAAGTAAAATCGACCAGAGCTATCGCCAACGACAAATTCGTTGCTACTGTCGTCCTTCTTGGCCAAAACACGTACTCGCAGATTTTGGCCAGTACTTCCGGGCTGTAACCGTTCCAGCTTCAACGTTTTTTTCCCCATCACACACTCAACGATATTGGAACGTCGGTGGGTTGAGCGAAGTGCGAAGAATCGGAGTTGGGAAGAAGGAAACAGGAAGTTTCTATTGAGGAAAAATCTTGCTGAACAGAAATAAAATAATTATAAGTTGCTGAATTTAATCTCGTAATTCCTTTACACTCAGGTCGTCGTATTGATTCGACCAAATCGTCGCAGCCGTTCTCCCATCGGGAATCACGACCAACCATGCTGCGCACGAGGTTGACAGGAATCGCGGCGCGTGCTGCCTCGCGCGGCCAGATCCCGGCGCCGCAGAAGTTGTCGGTGCTGCGAAACGTCATCGCGCACAACCAGATCGCGTCGCTGCGCACGTCGGCGGTGGTGAACGCCAAGCTGAATCCGGCGGAACTCTCGTCGCTCATCGAGGAGCGAATCGTCAACTATCAGGACAAGATCGACCTCGATGAAGTCGGCCGTGTGTTGTCGATCGGTGACGGTATCGCCCGTGTGTACGGGCTGAACAACTGCAAGGCCGGTGAAATGGTCCAGTTCGAGTCGGGCCTCTACGGGCTGTCGCTCAATCTGGAGGCGTCGGACGTCGGTGTCGTGGTGTTCGGTAACGATCGTGAGATCAGCGAAGGCCAGACGTGCAAGCGTACCGGTGCCATTGTTGATGTTCCCGTCGGAATGGGCATGCTCGGTCGTGTTGTTGACGCGCTGGGCAATCCCATTGACGGCAAGGGCCCGATTCAAGATGTGACTCGTGCTCGTGTCGAAGTCAAGGCGCCTGGTATCATGCCGCGTATGGGTGTGCACGAGCCTATGCAGACTGGATTGAAGGCCGTCGACGCTTTGGTGCCGATTGGCCGAGGTCAGCGTGAGCTCATCATTGGGGACCGTCAGACCGGAAAGACTGCAGTGGCGCTCGACACGATCTTGAACCAGAAGGTGAACTTCGATGCCGGCGATACTGAGAAGCATCTGTACTGCGTCTACGTCGCCATTGGTCAGAAGCGTTCTACTGTTGCTCAGCTCGCCAAGACCTTGGAGGAAGCAGGATCGATGAAGTACTCCATCATCGTTGCTGCCACCGCGTCTGACGCCGCCCCGCTGCAGTTCCTTGCGCCCTACTCTGGCTGCGCTATCGCGGAGCACTTCCGTGACAATGGCAAGCACGCGCTTATCATCTACGACGATCTTTCCAAGCAGGCCGTTGCCTATCGCCAGATGTCTCTGCTGCTCCGTCGTCCTCCGGGTCGTGAAGCCTACCCAGGTGACATTTTCTACCTGCATTCACGTCTCCTGGAACGCGCGGCCAAGATGTCCAAGGAATCCGGCGGTGGCTCGCTCACTGCTCTGCCAATTATTGAAACTCAAGCTGGTGATGTTTCGGCCTACGTGCCCACCAATGTGATTTCAATTACTGACGGACAGGTGTTCTTGGAAACTGAGTTGTTCTACAAGGGACAGCGCCCCGCTATCAATGTGGGTCTTTCCGTGTCGCGTGTCGGATCTGCCGCGCAAATGAAGGCCATGAAGCAAGTCGCCGGTTCAATGAAACTCGAACTTGCTCAGCATCGTGAAGTGGCGGCGTTCGCCCAGTTCGGTTCCGATCTCGACGCCTCCACGCAGCAAATGCTTAACCGTGGTGACCGTCTGAACGAGCTGCTCAAGCAAGATCAGTTCGTGCCGATGCCTCCGGAGGAGCAGGTCGTCACGCTGTACGCGGGTGTGCGCGGGTACCTCGACAAGATGCCGGTGGCCGACATCAAGGACTTCGAGCAGGCATACTTGAAGTACATGCGCACCAGCCACTCGAGCCTGTTGGCAACCATCAAGAAGGAGGGAAGTGTATCGGATGCTACGGATAACGCGCTCAAGGACGCGCTTGTCAAGTTCTTGGAAACGTACTCGACGTAAGGACATGGAGTTTGGCTCATTATCCAACTGAATTTTTCATCGACTCTGCTTCTCGGTAAAGTCTTGCCCACTCACGGTGTTTTGTTAAGACCAATTGCAGCCACGCGCAAAACCGCAGAAGTAGCTCGGTCGGATGGAAAGTGTGGTTGCGTTTGTGAACATGCTCGTAGTTTTTAGACATTACCTCTGTGCTCCCCCACGCCGTAAACCGCACTGTTTTTGTTCTCTCTTCAACTCGTTTCACCCTTCAACACAACCAACATTCGCATCTCCCTCATATTTACGCCTTCCTATCTTCTACTGAAGTACTACCATACAGGATTCCGATATGCGGCGGGGCTAGATATGCTTCGCTCCTACATTCTAAACCGCTCGGCAGGCCCACCTTCAAAACAAGTGACTTCACAGTAGGTCTAGACTTGCGGACGCGCTTGGACAACAAAGAACTCCCCATCTTTGTACACACCCTCGATATCCTGCGGCGTGCCGTCCATCAGCGCCTCGACTTCCAGGCCAATCTTGCCCACGCCGCGCATGAACTCGTCGCGGAAGTGGTCGTCGTGCATGATGCGCTCCTTGGAGTAGTCGATGTCGACGATGCGGTGGGGCTTGAGGGGGATGGAGTCGTGCAGGCCGGCGCCGGCGAAGCCCTCCAGGTCCTCGGCGTTGCTGTCGGAGCGGAAGATGTAGGCGCCGCCGACGAGGGCGACCGACTTGCTGGGGTAACTGCGCACGGCGGGCTTGACAGTGTCGATGTCCTGGTCCTTGCGCACGATGAAGCCGAGGGCCTGGCCGGGCGCGTTGCCCACGAGGGTCTCGCCGAGCCCGATGACGGCCTCGGCGTAGATCTCGTTCTTGTCCTTGTTCGTGGGGTTGACCGTGTGGATGACGAACGCGTAGTCGGCGTCGATCACCTTCTGGCACAGCACGGCCATGTCCACGTCGTCCACGTCGAGGCGCAGCTTGATGCGCGCGAGGTGCGCGCGCTCGTTCCACACGCTAGCCCACACGCCCTTCACCGCCTCCCACGCGTCGGGCAGCGCCTCGTCGATGTTCTCGCACCCGAGGTCGTCCAGTATCCCACGCAGCGCCTCCTGCAGCCCCACAGGCGCCTCCAGGCTCATGATCACCTCGCGAATCTTCCTGCAATACCGGAGCTCGCCCGGCCGCGCCTTGCGGATCTTCTCCAGCAGCACCGCGTACTTCTCCTCCCTCTCCTTGTTCGCGGGGTCCGACATCACCTTGCGCATCGCGCCGTTCGGCACTGCCACAGACGGCGGTGTCCGAATCCACGTCGGCATCCCGAGCGCCACTAGGCGCTGCAAGTTCAACGACTTCGACCCCACCAACTCGTTCGTGAATTCCGAGGGCCGAATCGCCCATGGTGCTGCGAGTTGACGCGGGTTGAACGCCTTTTTCTGCTTCTGCTTCTGCTTCTGCTGCCCAATCTCACGCAGTGAGGTTTCGCTCAACTTGCGTCGAAGCGCTTCCGCACCCGGCGACATGATAGCACCAAGCAGTCGATTGCGAGACCCGAATCTCTTCAGCGCGAACATGCCCCCAGGCGGCGTCATCATGCCACTGGGCGGCGTGATAATGCCCGATGACCGAACCCTCTTCATCATTGACTTCGGCCCTCGGCTGGGCGACATCCTGCCGGATTCATCCAGAATCGAGATTTGGAAGTCATCACCGAAGAGCCGCGCCTTGACAATACACCCATGCAACGTGCGCAGTTCCGCGAGTTTGTCCGCATCCAAGCACGCCACCAGTCCGTGGTGTTCATTTCTAGCACGAACGGAAACATGCGACAGCACGTCGACGGTGGAGCCGATAACCACGAACGACGTGTTGAGCGGCACGTCCTCATCGCCGTCGCAGGTGTTGGCGATGATTACCGTGCCAGACTTGAAGTTGAGCCCGATAGATTCGCGCAACTTGTTGAACACCACCACCGGTCCCTTGGACTCTTTGTCGCACGGCGCTATCGTGGTGAACGGCCCGAGGTCGGCCACACGCCGCACCGCGGGCTGGGCCTTGCGAATCAGGTGCGACAGCACGAACGCGGGGCCGCCGCGAATCGCCTCCTCGATGAACGTGGCGATGATCTCCTTCTGCGCCCCGAACGCGGTGCCGAGACAGGTGGAAAGCGGGCCCAGATGATCCTTGTATCGGTCCACAATCTCCGTGAGCACGTTTCGCAGGATGTTCAACGCCGCGGCGGCTCTCAGGCCCACGTCATGCGACTCACCCTGCCTTCCCAGGCGGTCCACGACGGTATGCACCTCATGAATCGCCCGCTCCAACTCGCGCTCGGTTCTCAGCCCCACCTCGGAACACTTGAGCGACGCCGCCGCGGCACGTACCGCGGTCAGGTGCGACCACAGCGTGCCATCGTGGCCCAGCCCATCACAAGACTCCACACAGCGCCGAGCATCGGATTCTAGCGCCAAGTCGAGGAAGATGAGGTCACGACGCTTGTCATCGCTCAACCAGTCGGCGAAAACGAGCTGGTTCGCAAGGCTCTGTCTCGCGTGCGCCACGGCGCGCAGCACGTCGGTGATGGGCCCGTCATGCGATCTAGCGTGCAAGAAGCCGTCGACCTTGACCTTGACGTCGCTGTCCAGAAAGCCCTGGCACCAGTCGACGATGCTGTTGAAGTCAGTGCCGAGATGCACGGCCTTGAGCAGGGCGCCATAGCGTTCCAACTCCCACGGCATGGTGTCCTTGATGTGTCCGGGGAAGTCGGGCTCGACGGTGATGGGCTGCTCGTAGGACGCGAGGATCTGCCTGTTCAGGCCGCTCTTGTGGATGACGTCCCAGTACGCGCCGATGTCGCCGTCGCACTGCCAGAACTTGATGAGGGCGTTGCAGATGATGACGTCGTCGGGGTTGGTGTTGTTGTGCAGCTTCTGGTGCCACTGCTCCATCATGGAGCCGTAGCCCCAGGCGCGGTGGTGGCGCAGGATAGCCAGGATGTCGTCGCGGATGCGCTGGCCCAGGTCGCCCGACCCGCCGCGCCCCACGCACGACATCACGAGGCGCACCAGCCAGCGCACGCTGGGCGCGGTCTTGAAGCGGTTCGCCAGCAGCGTGACCACCGACATCTGCACGTGGCTCAGCTGCCGCGGCTGCGTGTTGTACCGCCGCTGCCAGTCCAGCACGCGGATCTGCGAGTAGCGCATCCACACGTACATCGCGCTCCAGCAGTCCTGGTCCTCCTTAATCACGTCGTTGATGAGATGGCTCGCATGACTGTACCGATGCATCAGCGTCCACGACCCATACTCCACCTCGCGCTCGATGATCCCGTCCAGCATCTCCTTGCAAACGTCCGACACACTCTCGCCCTTCTTGAACCCGGGCAGCGGCGGTGGGGGCGTGAGCGCCACGTAGATGTCGCCCCCGTTCTGCGCCATGATCCAGTTCATGTGGTGCGGGCCATCGGGGATGTGCAGTACGGCGAAGAAGCCAACCGCGTCACCGGGGAAGTTGGAGATACGAAGCCCGCGCACGCCGCTCTCGTCCAGCAACGGCAGCAACGTCTGCACCGCCTTTCCGTCGGGCGACGCTCGGGTGCCGGGCGGCCATTGCTCGGCTGGTGGGGGCGTCCACCCGTGTCTTCCCACGGTCTTCAAGCCCCAGTGCAGGTATACGTCAGCGCCACACGACCCGATCGACGAAGCCACCACCAAATCACCGGGTGTCGGGGTGGACAGCAGCTCAAATGCGCTGCCCGACGGCGTGATGGGCGTGAGCGGGGTGCTGGTGCCGGTGCTGGGCGCGGGGAGCAGAACACGCAGGTACAGTGAGCCGAAGTCGTACTTGTCCTCGCGCTCCTTGAACACAGTCATGCCGCTGCCGGCGCGGCCCTTGGCCTTGAGCTCGCGCGTGATGAATTCCTGTGCACGCTTCTCCCTTCGGTCGCGAAACTCGACCTCGCGTCGCAGCGCGGCGTCACGCTCGTCCTGCTCGCGCTTCTGGCGCGCCGCCTCCTCCGCGGCGGCCTGCTTCGCTGCGGCCTCCACCTCACGCTGGGACTTGTCGCGCCGGTCCGCCTCAGCCGGCGCCAACGCCGGCATCAGGTCCACGTAGAACGAGCCGCCGCCATCGCCCTTGAACCACTGCCCCCGGAACCCGCGCTCGCCCTTGATGAACACCAGGAACACGAGCCCCGCGGGGAGGTCGGGCTGCCTGATTTTGAACTCCAGCTTGCGCTCCACGAACTTGGTCTGGACCGACGGCTCGCCCGGGCGCGGGTCAGTCTCGGGCGGGAACAGCGCGTCGGGCGGGCGGATATACTTTGACCTGTCGTCGTTCGGTTTCAGCACCACGCCCCAATGGAGCCACAGTGGCTCCTTCGCGCCCTGCACGGGCGCAGACGTGACGTTGAGCTGCACGCGCACGAGATCATCGCTCGGCGCGTTGTGGGTGACCCGCGCGTTGAGCGTGAGCGGGCCCGACCGGATCACCTTGGTGTCGTCGTACGGAGCCCCGGCAGCGCCCATCGCGAATGTGTTCGGCGTGCTGGTGCACGAGTCCTTGGCGCGCTGTCGCGTTGCCGCCGCGGATTCTTATGTACGGGTTGGTAGGAGCCCAATCAGGGTAGCGGCACGGCCCGGCGAGGTTTTATACATACATACTCTAGCGCGCGCTACGTTCGCATGTGCGGAATTCGAGCCTTTTGTGTACAGGAGATTGTCGCGGTGCGGTCGCCATGTATCATGCTCAGTCCGCCTTCAGCACAGATATTTCCTGCAATATCTCGTCCGCCAATCAGCGTGACTCACACGGATTCACTCACATCCCTTAGATTTCTCACCTTCGTGTCCCCCACATATTGCCCCATTCCTATGACAGGCTCACGTGTGCGCACGTACTGTAAAGCCCGTAGGAACCGTCTGTGGAGGAGTCGTCTCGGCGGACTTGGGACGTGGCTCTGCTTGATAGGGTATTAGAACGACGATTGATGGTGGAGTATAGAGAATCGCAGTGATATCCGAGTGCATGTTCCATTTGAATTCAGGTATTGCAACGGAGGAATAGGAATGAAACAATGCGAATGTTGCACGATAAACTCTGCCGTGTCGAAATAGAAACACGGGTGAAATTGCAAATTAAACAAACATTCCAGACATGAACATAGTGATGCATGACGATGAATTTGACCAACATGCAAGACATGCAGCGCAGCGCAGAGGAGTACTGTAGAACTGAGAAAGTAGCTGTTGCGCGATGACCACACATCGGCAATAGCGATGCCAGTATTTTACAGTCGCGCCCATTGAGGTGCGACACGCAGGAAGTTTGATCTCAACCAAACAGGAGCGCACTGTAATGCGCAGGGCAAACGTTGTGTGGCTCACAATCACTGCACCGCATCTCAAAATGTGTTGCCTCAGGTCAGGGGCGCGAGCGCAGGAGCCAGCGCTATGACGTTCGCATTCACGAGCGCAGCGACAGTGCGTGTGGGCGGGGGCGCGGGTGCGGGGGGCGCGCGGTGCGCGGCGCGGCCGCGGATGGCGGTGGTGAACGCGCCGAAGAAGGGGGAGGTGGTGGTGGCGCCGTCGATCCTGTCGGCGGACTTCTCGCGGCTGGGCGAGGAGGTGCGCGCGATCGACGAGGCGGGCTGCGACTTCGTGCACGTGGACGTGATGGACGGGCGCTTCGTGCCCAACATCACCATCGGGCCGCTGGTCGTGGAGGCGCTGCGCCCCGTTACCGACAAGCCGCTCGACGTCCACCTCATGATCGTCGAGCCCGAGCTGCGCATCCCCGACTTCGTCAAGGCCGGCGCCGACATCATCTCCGTCCACTGCGAAGGCGAGAGCACCATCCACCTCCACCGCACCCTCAACCTCATCCGCGACCTCGGCTGCAAGGCCGGTGTGGTGCTCAACCCCGCCACCCCCGCGTCCGCGATCGAGTACGTACTCGAACTGTGCGACCTGGTGCTCGTCATGAGCGTGGTAAGTTTTGTCACGTTCTTGTGTTGTTGTGATTGTTTAGCTAACGTGTTCGCGTCAGAACCCCGGTTTTGGTGGGCAAAGTTTCATTGACTCGGTGGTGCCGAAGATTCGCACGATTCGCGAGATGTGCGACAAGAGGGGGCTCAACCCGTGGATCGAGGTCGACGGCGGCGTCAAGCCCGACAATGCGCACATCGTCGTGGAGGCGGGCGCGAACGCTATCGTCTCCGGCTCGGGTGTGTTCGGAGCCAAGGACTACAAGACCGCCATCGACCAAATTCGTGCCGCAAAGGTACCAGTTACCTGTTAATATTTTTTTGACGTCGCCACACTACTGTCAGGGCTGTGGGAGTGTAACAAGTTTTGTTGCAATAAAGCACGTTACTTGAATCTGCATTGTTATCTTCGTTCCGTGTTGACTCTGAACTTGCCACCGTTCCGTACTGCATTGATTTGTGCGGTTGTGAGCGTGCCGCAATATCTAGACGAATGCAGTCAAACATGTGGGCACCGAGCGACGACTTCCGTATGTTGCCACCGGTATTCGAGCACTGTTCCGCGGCGAGCTATACTTAAAAACACTGTACTGTACCACAGCTACACCGTACAAGCATTATTTCTTCGATCAAGTAAAGCACTGCAAGGATGAGTTGAATTTTATTATGTAATTCAAGTACGTCTATAAGATTTAGCGTGCCTCACCATCATCTCGTACCATAGCACAGGGTCGCATATGGAATAGGGTGCAAATGGATGCGAAGGGATAGGATAGGGTAGGATTCGTTGGGATGCTAAGAGGTTGGAATTGTGCTTCTGGACCGCGGTGGGCTACATTTTACGATGGCACTGCAGACAGAAAACACTAGGCGGTTGCACTACTGTACAGCACTGTCCCAGCACTGGAGGAAGTACAGGATTGGGTTTCGTTGGTCAAGGAGATAAAGCATTGGAAAGGGAATGTTGAATTTTATTTTCCGATCGATCCAGATCAGTACAGGACCTCCACCTCGTCATCGTTGTCGTAGTGCTCGTAACAAATTAACTCACGATGACCTTTAACGTTTCGTGGATCGCGAAACGGGGTAGGCGTAGATCGCGAATGTTCGCCGAGCGCTTGCTCCCACGCAACTGTGCCCTTTTCACACCCAACCACTCGAGGTTGAAAGTTGGAGCGGCAGTAGATCGACTACTATTGGATCGACCTGACCTGCGAGACCTGCGCGACCTGCGTTTCAATTGTCGGGTATTCGTTGCCTTCGGAGCGGGAGCAGGCGTAGTCGTGGAAGCTGGAGCGGAAGATGGTGCAGCAGATCGAGGTACTACAGGGGCTGGCGCTGTAGCAGTAGGCGATTTGACTCCAATTTTGGCTGGAGTAAAGCTTGCACTGGGAGTGTGCTTCAGCGTACAAGTCGAAGCGGCAGCGAGAAGACGAACACGAGAGACGATTGCTCCAATAACTGTACCCGGCGCTGGCGCTGTAGCGGGAGCCAATTTCACTGCCGCTTCGGCCGGAGTAGTGTTCTCACCGGTAGTGGGCTTGCTTGTGGTAGTGGCAGGAGGAGCGGGAGCGGGAGCCCGAATAGGAATGGGAATGGAGGTGGCTTCTGTAGCAGGAGCGGGGTCATCGCTTGGTGTCGGAGTTTGGGCCCGGTGAGGGGAGGGGCGGCTCGTCTTTTTGAACAAGTTCCTGAAGGCTTCAGGAACTTGTTCACGCGATTCAAAAATTTTGTCCTCGCCTTTATGCGGCCTTCAGCAGCTCGACAAGCACACTATCGCGCACAACACAGACAGCTGTGAAATTCCTGGGTCTTGTCCGCGCGATTCAATAATTTTGGCATCGCCTTTATTGCCAAAATTTTTGAATCGCGTGAACGACACC
>JAAUYH010022083.1_pt1 | contig 21366 bp, 19 predicted proteins | sample 7278061 | NCBI WGS metagenome assembly JAAUYH01 (sample SAMN14350203, study PRJNA611818) | marine sediment metagenome | isolation source: surface marine sediment (0.6m) | place: French Polynesia: Moorea | collected 2018-08 | reverse complement strand
GTGGGGACATATAAAAGGAAAGGTATACAACACTCCAGTTACTTCCATAGAAGACCTGAAAACTCGAATCAAGAGGGAATGTCGAAGAATTGGCCCTGCGGTACTGGAAAAGTTTGGAATAACTTGAAATTGCGCTTAAACGTCCTGGTAAATGTGAGAGGAGCGCGTATAGAAAGTATAGTGGCCTCATAAAATCTTGACCTGTTACGCTGTCCATATTTGTGCAATATGTATGACTGTCCGTAGAATTCTGATTTGGAAGACCAGAAATTTTTCATCCACTCTTTTTGTAACACCCTGTAGATGGTCTGCTAAATGATTTGTAAAATAGATTCTGTCCACGCTTTTCCTTTCATATCCACTCATGTTTTTTTCAAAGTTTCATATCATATTTTGCATTTTTTAACTTTTTCGATTCTAGAAATGAGTTTGGATAATATCAAAATTGAATTCAGGGTTATGCAAAAGAGGGATAGTGCAAATTCAGAAGATTGGAGTGAACAATTTGTGGAGTTTTTCCAATTCCATTTATTCGAAATACTTTGTATACATTTGTTTATGATTAACTAGAATAGTTTGAATAAGATGCATGCAGATACGAATTACAATACTCAAGAACTTTTAAAATTAGGACGGTCATAGATTTTTGGAATAGTTTATCGCACTAGTACAGTTTCAGCTATCCTGGGAATACTACCCTATTCATGAGCACTCCGCTTTCTAGCCAAGGCATAGTTAAATCTTTCTGAATATATTTATATTTCCGTTATCATGGTTTATCGTGCATGTTGATTTCGGAGCAATTGTGTTGTACAATATCACGCTGTATGGTCGTACTTAAATTTTTCGAATATCCATGTATGATATTTCCAAGTGGATGGAATTACGGTTCATCTTGTCTACATTTGTTTGCGAACTGTTATTTTCAATGGCAGAATTGGTTCTATCTGATAGATGCTAAGGAATGCTTGCCTAGCCAAACGCTCATCGTCATAATATCTGGCCCATTTAATCAGAAGAATAAAGGAGCCGTGAAATCGAAATTAACCGCCGCACAAAATTTTTAAGCATCACATTACTACAACTTTCTCAGGATAGAATTCAGAGATGTGGACATGGAAAGCCAATAATTTCGCTTAGGCCATGAATAGCTGTTTTATTTATACTGCCTTGCTCAATCTTCTTTGTACCTTTGCCCTCGTATATTCCTAGTTTCAGCCTTGATATTACATTGTCGATTAGAATACAAGGAGCTCCGAAATTGTGACAAAAAATAGCCAAAATCAACATTTGAGGAAAATAGAAGAGAAGGGAGCCAGATTAAATTATCCGGATGACCCGAACGAAGTGTGGAATAATTTAAATTGTATTCCAGGCCACAAAAATTGAAGATTTCCGGCGCAAGCCGGGTGCAAAATATTGTTGATAAACAATATAAGTGAAAATCGCGAACACTATTTTACAATTCATAACAACAAATGTATGACTGCTCATTGTTATGTGCCTAGATAAACGTAGCTCTAATTCCCGACTCATTTTAATGAAATTTAGGTTCAAGAAATTGTGTATTGAGTACTAATCTACGCTTTTTCGACTACTTTCGAGTTAACAATTTTAGATACTCTAGAGTCGTCCAAATTACGATCTATATAGGTGCGCAAACAGACATCTCTTCAAGTAAGCATTCTCCATTATTTTTTTGGCCAGACCTTTTAAATGACCATTAATGGAACAAAACAATTGTCCAATTTTCTTGGAAAATATCACGAATGATAAGTTTAAGTAAATACAGCTGTTTCTTTCCAATCCTAATGTATACAGCTTGAATTTTCCACGCTATTTATCTTTCCATCCAGCAGATCCTCTTAAATTTTCTGTCTCTTTATTCTTCGTTCTCTCGCATGTAATTTCACGTCTTCGAAATTCGTAACCCACTCTCTTGATCTCTGAAGAGATGCAAATTTATATCGCTATAGATTCACCTTCTATCATGATACCTTTGATACGCTGTATGTATCACTTCCCTTTTTCATCCTCTTGTACTAGGCTACATTCTTATGATACAGAAATGGAACATCAAGCACAAAGATGCGGTTCTTGCATTGATCCAGGAAGAATTGAAATCAGATTCCAAATGTGGCTTCAGTCAGAGACTGTATCTGACATCAGTAGCATCTGAATTTCGATACACGCTCAGCCTTCTATCTATAATCCTCGTGGAAATGTTACTTGCTTTCTAACTATCCTCTGAATGTAAGTATTTGTGTATTTTTTTTCAATAGCTGCATAAATATTACATACCTAACTGTCGTTGAATTGAATCATGGACAGGTTCCCTTTCTAAAACGAGAATCGGAACCAAGTTTTTAAACAGTGCATTCGTCGAAATTCTGAATATGTATGCACTACACTAGCTGTGTGAACAATCAAATTTATTGCAGAGTATAACAATGGCCCAGAAAAGGAAAGGTAAAGAAATTTTAAATTGAAATCTGGAAACCGGTACCCATTGAAGACTGGAAAAGTGTACCTTATTCTCATCTCTGGTTATCAACGTTAAATGTTACTAGATCACGTGTAATCACACCAACAAACGCAATTAATGATTTTCGAAACAAAGAAAGTTCTGCTTTAAGATCCTGCATACTAAGTTAGGAAGTAAAATATATTCAAATTCATAACAGTAGAATAAAAGATAATCGTACACCTTCATTTCTATTCCATGAATTGTCATGTTCCAGCCAGAGAGATTTATCTGGTGTCGTTACGAGATTTTCGCAAGACTTACTACCTAAATGACCATGTTTTCACATAACATTTTTCGTAGTGGATAATGATAAAACATTTTCTACATTCCATGTCTCGTATTTCATATTACCAGGGTTTGCGAATGAAGCATTGTATAAACTTTTATTCAAACTAGTATAGTAATACTGATTATGTACTTGACCGATTCCATTTATATAGAAGCATGGAGAACATAGAATTTGATCGATTGTTAATATAATAGATATGCTTGTAGTTAAATTATACCAAATTTCCTGTACTGCGTTGTAAGCTCAATCTAAATCGAACGGCAGATTTTTCAGGCGATTTTTAGAAAATTCAAAAAATAAACTAATAGTAGCACAATTGATGTTCTATTAGATGAAAAGAAAAGAGATTTTGGAAAAAAACTGTAGTCCAGTAATTATATTTGCAAGAGGTAGTTGTAGTGAATGAAAATTAGAACGAACAAGCGCGTAGTTTGGAGCATATGTTCAATAGAATAATGAGGCATAAGATATACGCGCGAAATAGAAGAATCATGGTTATGACCTGGTCATCTTGAACAGTTAGAACAAATTCTTTGTTCAGCATCTCATTAAATCAAGTATTAGTCTCGAATGAATCATGCCGTCAACTTTTTGTAAAGTTTCTTGTATTGATTTTTTTTCTGCAAAGAAAGAACAATTCCTTTGTATCAGAGTTTTAAAGCATCTTGGGTGTTTGGGCACTCATTGATGAGATGTTTCATTGATTCGCGTTTAGAAAGTACATTAATATTACATTTAATGCATTCAAATTTCATATAACTTCTTTCTTTCAATCCACAGATACTTGGATGAAAAAAGTCTATTATGTTCGGTGCTGTCGGGGAAGTCTTTGTGCGGTATATGATTATGAGAATTCCGTCTATAGTCCATTTGATTTATGGGAAACAGAACCCCACCGAGATAGGAATAAGGTTTGAGTGGCTTAATGGCTTTAACTCAAGGAAATATTTTGAGTACTATCGTTTCGATACATTTATTAAAAGCACTTGAGACAATAAAGTTCAGGAGAGTAAGATTAAATGCAGTAGTAACGTGCTGTAGTTCTCTTTGTGCAATTACACAGATTTGAGTGAAATTTCTCAAAATGATCAAGTAACGTCCTATTTCTGCAGGTTTCGATCGTTGTACTGTTTTTGTAACTCTGTGATATCCTTTTTGATAAAATTCTGGTAATCTTCAAAAGAATAGACGCAGTGAATCGTCACATCAAGTACAAATATTTCGTTGTTCTACTAATCCAGTCAGAACTAAGAGCGAATCCTTATAGTGGATTCAAAAATCGGTCGTTCAAAAGTGAACTCCACCTGAATAGATTTCATATATCGTACCTAAAACATAAACCCTTAAGAATATTTCAAGAAATATCGATCTGTAGATGATGTTCGCTGCGCATCACTCCCAGCATACCCAAAACTGCTAAAAATTACTGACAAAACCATGATCGAGAAACTATTTGACGATCGAATTTGTTGACCAGAAGAGTGAGACGCTGAAATTCAAATGATGAAGTCATATCATGCAAAATAGGAAAAAGTTACATTTGTGACATTTTACAAAATCACGAGCATTGACTCAAAAAACACAGTTTTTAGTTAAATTAAAATTAAAATTTTTTGTATGACGAACGAAGAAAGAGGGACTGGTCGTAAACCTAGCACTGTATTTTTGTTCACGTACTTAACCAGTACTATGTTTCTAGATAAATTGGAAGTAATCTTTCGATCAATAGATAAATTAACGACATTCAAATTGAAGAGATATTCAACTCAGATTGATGGCAAATTTGCGCAGAAGGCTAGAATTACTATTTATGTTAGATTTCATAAAATGATATGGATTTTAGAAAATTTAATGCATCAAATTTTTTAATAAATTATTATCTATGATAAGCATAATAAATCCGAATTCCCTACGACATAGTAATATACTGAATCTGGTACAGAAGCATACGCATCAGGCTCCTGAATACATGAAGGAAACAGTCAATTAAAAAATAACAGAGAATTTCCTGTAAATGCTGAACCAAGCATGGCGTATTCCTCTCGAATTTTTGAAAATTCGAAGAAAAAGGAAGAAAATTTCTAGATACTGTACAGTACTCAGAAATGGTGATTATAAAATGAAGAATTGAATCAACAAGTGCGGCGCTTGGTGCATATGCAGGATACACGTGTGAGAAGTAAAAGAAATAAAAGAGAGATAATCAAACGAAGTGAAAGAATAATGGTTATAATAGGATACAGTACAAATTGAAGAATCATGAATACATCTCAGGGGAGGTGTTGTCGAACATCAACAAAACGAACGGGTTTTACATCGAAAGGGTGCAAGTGAACAGTGTCACGATGGATTATCGCGCAAAACACAATTGTAAAAACGACTAACACAAGAGTGGTGCGCGGAAGAGCGCGTACTCGAGACGCACCTTAACGCTGCCGCTCGCTTACACGCGTCTATCCCCGCTCTTCACTTCCCCATCCGAACTTTGGTTAGTGTCGATGACACTGCCTATGACGATGCAGATGATCGAGCATATACAACTGTCACACAACTGTCCTTTTCAGCACATTCCCTTCCCTTGCCTTTGCAAAACAAGGCGCTCGATGACGTCCCACACAGACTGCACAACGTACACACGTGCATCACTTGAGATCAGTGCCACCTGTCTAATAATAGTATGGGCCCAAGTGAGAGCACAGATGAAACTAGAATAGCTCGTCCCATGGTCGCACCACACACACACTTGCTCAACATTCACACCACGAACACACAAGGGTCACCACTCGCTGACAAACTGGCACAAAGCTAGGGAATCATTCGACCGTGACTAATCAGCGATACCGTCCAGCACGGGCCCTTACAAAGCAAGCGACCCAAGTCCACTGTTCGGTATGGGCATGGAGATGGAATCATTGCTACAGCGGAAAACCGACCTAGCCCACGCTTCGTATCGTACTGGATAGGCGGGCCCAAGCTAGTGAGCACAAGTTACAGTGAACAGGGAATAGCAATCATTTCGTGCGATCAATTCAATACTCTGACTGTTTGCACTCCCATTTCTTTCATCAAGTTGATACCGTACAATACTGAGCAATACTGTACTGTATATTTCCTAGATCCACCGCACCAAGTTCACACTCCATGCGCTGTACAGTACAGTATCGAGCAATCGCACCGAACCGAAAAAAACCGAAATGAGATGCAATGCGAGTGCAGTAAAATTCGAGCGCATCCCACTGTAAGAACATGTCGGCCAGGATGATCCCCACATTCTGCACCTCGCTGCCAGTGCGACCTCGCGTCCCTGTCCGCACGACACCGCTGCGAATGACGACATCGCAGCAGCTTCACTCGGCAGCATCCGAGAGAAACAAGGGTCCAATCACGCAGGTGCTTCAGCGCCTACTAGCTTCAAGAGCGAACGGACACCTCCTAGAAATCTCGAGCGGGACCGGGCAGCACGCCGCGCACTTCGGGTCCACTTTCCCGTCGTGGAGGATCCAGCCGAGCGACTGCAATGCATCTTACCTGTCAAGCATCCCCACGTGGACGGGACAGCTTGCGAACGTAGCCGCGCCACTGGAACTGGACGTGACCAAGCCGCCGGAACGCATGACGCAGCGGTACGACGTGGTGTACAACGCCAACATGATTCACATTTCGCCGTGGCCCGACACCACGACGGGACTGATGCGGGTAACAAGCGAGGTGTTGAAGGATGATGGGATCCTGTTGATGTACGGCCCGTATGTGGTGGACGGTGTTACGGCGCCGAGCAACAAGGAGTTTAGCAAAAGTTTGCGCCGTCGCGACGCCAGCTGGGGTGTGCGAGAGCTACGAGAAGTGGAGGCTATTGCCAGCGCACACGGGTTACGACTGCGGGAAGTGGTCGAGATGCCAGCGAACAATCTATGCGTCGTGTACGGCAAGGGAGACACGAGGAAGTAATGGAGGCATGATTTCGACATGACTGAACGGATAGTAGCGGTGCAGTCTCGTACACGAGACTATAAAGCTCCTCACAAACGGCAGCACGCGGCCTTAATTGCAATTCGCTGAAAATCTTGTGCTCTGCAGAAGCACGATAAATCTGCCATCTCCTTACGCACCTCTTCGGTACTGTACCGGCAACAGCTCAGCTCAACGATAGCATTCAGGACCGCGTGGCTAGGCTACTCGTGCTACAGCAGTGGCGTCAGATGGTGGCGGCGGCCAACGCAAGCGAAACGAACGCGGTGGAAGGTCGAATCCGCACGGCCCGCACGCACACATAGTATCTCACAAATCTAGAATCTCCCGTATCTTGGCGCCCACCGATCGAAACAGAATACTTTTCTCGCGACAAGTCGACGTCATTTCAGCGCACGCGGAACAATGGGGTCAGATAAAGTGCCATGATCCCACAATCTACTCGGCCGCTGTACAGTACCATGCTTTCACAAATACCGAGAGTGTCACGCTATCCACTTTGAATTTCTTCGCCCTTGCACTACAGTCCAGTTCAAAATATCAAGTAGCCTCGCAGCAACGTTCATTCGTCGATATCCCATATATATCGCAACGACAATTGACTCTCCGCAATAGTTCTAGCAAACCAAGCAGCGCCTCACTCACTCATCCATCGATACGCGCACTGATCAGAGTCGGCCGGTGGGGCGAGAGCAGGCGCAACGACATAGAACCGGCAGCATGACGAGATCACCGAAGCGGAAGCAACGCGAGCGACGAATCGTGGTGCCATATCAATATGTACAGCCGGACGCAATAAGGCGGGGCAGAGGATGCACGAACGTAGCGCCCAGCCGGGGTGAAGGTCATGATGCCGTTGCATCCAGAGAAGAAAACCAGGCACTGCCTGCATCCACGCGCAGCGCAGCGTCAGTGGGGAGTGAATAGATCAGGCCAGTTACTAACGCTATAGTGCACACGGATAATCAAGTTGAGGTTGCGAAAGTGTGGTTTACGAAAGGGAACACCACACGATGGAGTAATGAAAAGCAACAAGTAACAGCATAGTACAAAACGACAGGCTTATTGTATCGAGAACGACACCTGTCGACGCCAGCCCCGGCTGGACCCTGGGGAAGCGACGGGCAGCGACGCCATGGGCACGCCCAGTTCATTCCACGCGCGGTTGAATCGTTCCGCCAGCGCCCCGAACGCGTCTCTGCGCCGCGACGAGAACGGCGCAGCCTTGTCGATACAGACCAGCACGATGTCGATGAGTTCGCGTCCCACCTCGCGCTCCGCAATGTCGAGTCTCACGTTAATCCCACCCACCGTTTCCTTCAGCGAAAAGCTCGCCGTCCATCGCTTCTTCGGTCCACGTCGCACGCGCTTTCGTACACTAATGCGCCCCTGACTAGCTGCAGTAACCGCGGCAAGTGCCAGCGCATCACCGAAAGTGCAATTCGCCGCGAATGCCAGCGTGCCTGGCTGTCTCCGTCCGTTACCCACCACGAACGGCGCGTGTGGTGGGGGTGAGGTAGTGGGCGCCTCCAACGCGGCGGTGACGGCGAGATTGGTGGCGCGATCGAGGGTGTCGCGATGTACGGCGGCAATGGAGCGAGGTAGCGTAGTGACAATTGAGCGTAATGTGCGCGCGAGGGCCCGTGTATCTCTAGCAGCGGGCAGGGCATTGGCAAAGGCATCGATGGCATCGGGTGGTTGTCCAGCCTCTTGCCACTTCTTCGCGTTGTTCCTGGAACGCGCGAAATTGGCTCTTCGTCGTGCCTCGTTATCCTCCTCGGGTGAAGCGGGACTCACATCGGGCAGACTTCTTGATGCCGCCAGTTTGTTCGCAGAACTCGCCGAACGCCACCTTGACATCCCGCGGCGAGTAGCCGAGTCGTCATCGGTGCCAGTGCTGACCTCGGTGTGACGATGCTCGGTGGCGGCCTCATCATCCGAGTTGTTGTGTGCGAAGAAGCAAGAATTCTTCGCGCGCGCAATCTTCAAGGGTGTGTTACGCAACGAATGCTGTCGTAGTGGGTTGGGAGAATTGCGATGTTCGCTAGTGTCCGCATCGCTATCATCATTGCCACCATGAGTTAGTCGACCCTCACTTTTCGACGAGGTGAAACCCGACTTGACGCTACGCAGTGCGAGTGGGAGAAGATAAGCGGCACGCGGGGTCCGCGTACTTGGTTGAGGTTCGTTTGTGGTGGTCTTGTTCGAACTGCTTTCGGTGATGAAGGAGGCGGGGGTCGGGAAGCGAAGTTGTTTGGGCAAGTCGTCGCACTCAGATTGAGGCTCGACCTCGGTGATGGAGGAACATTGGGAGGTGACAAGAGGTAGCACCATGGCGGGGGGCGAAGGTGGTGCCAAGGTGGCGGCAGCGGGGTATGGGTAATTGTATGTGATCGGAAGGAAGGAGGGAGAGTGGGAAAGTTTAGCAGCAAAACAGGTTGGATCGATCCGTTTCAAACAACCACAATTTTCGAAATCCACACCCCTATTGTACTGTACACCACTTGGTTTGATACGCGTCACAGTCATGCACCGCGCTCGCTTGCCTTATCTACACGCCGACAGTGCGACCCCGCACAAGCAAGCAGCCGCAACACCGAAGAGCGTGCACCGCTCTCGTGACTGTAACAGAAGTCGCCGGCGCCACACAACCAAACGCGTTTAATGTCGAATCGCGTGCCGACTTTGATCGTTCGCTCGCACTATCCGTTGCTTGTGTGCTGGTGCACACCAACAAACCGCCTTACTTCATTCGCCTCAATTACAGCGCACTATTTCCTACTTTTCATCTGTCCACGTGGTGCTTTTTGTGTTACACTGTATGGCCCTGTATACATCCCAACTGTATAACCCCACCACCCACACCCCTGTGGGACGCCATCGATCGGTCGCGCTACGCGCCCGCTGTAACCCCTAAACACCTCTTCCATATTTGCTCCGATCGGAACTGCGGTGAGTGGCGCGTATTCACTCATCCACGCACTCCCACACAATTCGCCGAAATTGGTCTGTCCACCAATTAAGCCATTCTCCCCCTACTTCTCAACATTGCTTACAATATTCATTCAGCACCCACACCATCGCGTAGCAATCGAACAAACAAACAAACACCCTTCTCGATCGTTCCAATGATACCGCACCAAATGAACTCCTTCCCGATGGTTATGGCACGCACACCGACGTCGCCGTATATTTCATGAAACGATGAGAATCTTCAGCAGAAATTTATTCGAAATTTTACTTTTTGATTGAGCAACTTTTCGGTTCGGCACTCGACCACACACACACCCCTCCCATTGTCTCATTCTCGCTCTCCCAACTCAGCACCCAGGGAGACACGTTCACATATCATGTCCTTGTTCGGCACGCTATGCGAGGATGAGCTGTACAATATCGTGCGACATGCGAGCAAGGCACCGAACACACGCGCGTGGAAGTCGCGCCTGACCGCCAGCGACCTGAGCCTGCTGAGTTCCGCACGCGGACCATTCCGCTCGGTCACGAATGACGTGTTCAAGCATCTGGCGCTGACGCAAGCCCACTTCGCGCGCACGCGCACGCCGCCGACCTTCCCCGCGGTGGATATGCTCAAGGCGTTCGGGCGGTGCGCGACCACGCTGGACATCGAGGCGCTGCCGCCCGACTCGGAGGCGATCCGTGCGGTCGTGGCCGAGGTGGCCGCCAACTGCCAGCACGTGACCGCGCTATCGGTGAATTGCGGCGTGGACGACCTGAAGCTGTGGGAGCCGCTAATGCAGGGCCTCATGGAGGCTGTGGGCACGCAGCTCACCGAGCTCACGTTCCACCCCCAGCTCAATATGCCCGAGCGCGAGCTCGAGGGTACCATCTATTGGATCACCGCGCGCTGCATGAACCTCAAGCGCTTCAGCTTTTCCGCGCAGAACTCCGCTGCCCTCGACCTCATCCAGAGCGTGTGGTACAGCGCTCGCAACACGCTCGAGGACATCACCATCGCGTCGCGCCTCATCTCGCCGCTGGACTGGGCGAAAACGCTCGCCGAGATCAGGGAGCATTGCCGCCGATTAACTCACTTTCGCCTTGACTGTAACATGTACTCGAAACCGCCGGATGATCACCTCGCGGAGATGTTGGCGTCCTACTGGACCCAGCTGCAATTCGCGGGTCTAGGGGAAATGTCGCAACAGCGATGTGAGTTTGTGGCGCGTGTCTGCCCCAACGCCAAGTTTTCGTTGTATGTCATGGACAATAACATCAATGGCATGTTGGCGTTGGGAAGGAAGTTGTGTCATGTCAAGATTGACATGATGGAACCTCCGGACCAGAGAGTCATGGCGGAAGCGATGAACGCGTGCCCCGAGTTGGTCGAGCTTGACATCACATCGCCGTGTTGTAGGGAGCTTGCGTTCGAGGCGCCGTTCCTCAGAAAGAAGCACTACTTGCGGAAATTGACACTGGTTGTGAGGGGTTTCGTGATGGTGGAGGACACGTTGACAAAGGCGGCTAGGGCGACGTCGGAATTGACCTACTTGAACGTGGATGTGGGCAACATTAGAGATCCCAACGCGTTCGCGGCGGTGGCCAAGGCGAATAGACAGCTGAAGGAGGTGGAGATTAGAACAGTACGGCCGCTGGCGGTCAACCTGGTAGTGGCGATCCTGAAGTCGTTCCTGGTGTGCGAGGCGTTGCAGTCCATCAAGGTGTCCTTTAGGACGTGGCTGCAGCTGGACCCGCGGGAGTCGGCGGAACTGGCTGAGAAATGCGCGTTTCTACGGTTTAGAAGGATTTATGTCGAGGTGGGACGCAATATCATTCGCGGCTGAGGATCTGCAGAACCCGGTCTGTGGTGGAGTGAGTGAGGGGAGTTGGATGTGTGTTCGAGCTGCAGGTCGTTTACTCTTTAGTATATGCTATGGTGCTCAGTAAAGTTGAGCATGAGTTTTGTTCAAGGTGGTGCTGTGGGAGATGGGATGTAGAAATGTGGTAGCGGAATTTTCGTGGGGAGGTTGGCGAGACATCTTGCTGCCGTATTCGGTGCGGTGCTGTGCGAGAATGAACAAGACGGACGCAAGGTGCCTAGGGCAACACGTGGTGTGGAAAATTAGTGTGCTGCTACCCTTGTTCATGGCAGCTCGAATTTGCGCGAGTTGAGAGCGAGAGCCCGCGTCTCGTCACAAATCGTCCGGCACCCATTAATTTGGCATTTAATCTCGCGGCGTCGCAGCAGCACGCACCTACGCTAAGGTTGTGGGTGCCGCGAGGCTGAGATGTACCGACGGAAGTGGTGAAAGCGTGGAATCCGTGCGTTGGGATGCGGAACGGCGTGAGAGGGTTTCGGCAGGCGGCGTGTGTGGGGGATGTGGCGGCCATCCGGTGGTACGTGGAGGGCGCGACGGAGGGCGCGAAGCGCGCCGCGCTCAACTCGGCGATCGTGGCGGGCAACGTGCCCGCGGTGCGCGAGCTGCTCGCCGGCGTGGGCGTGGTCGGCAGGCAGATGGTGCTGGCGGCCTCACTCAACCACGGCCCCGTAGTGAACGAGCTCGTGCCCTACGTCGACGACATCGACGCGGTGGGCAGCGGCGGCTTCACTGCCCTCATGTGGGCCGCGCGCCACGGCGACGTCGACGTCGTCACCAGGCTGGTCGAGCGCTGCGCCATGGTCGACCGCTGCAACGACAGGAAATTGTCGGCACTCTACTTTGCAATTTATGGGCGTCACCTCAACGTCGCGCGCACGCTGGTGAGATTCGGTGCTTGTGCAAAGGGCGACCCAGTGCTGCAGCGCGTTTTTGTCGATGCCGCGAGGGCGGGTGATGTGCCGGTGGTACGCCTGTTGATTGAGGCTGGGGTGGATATAGACGTGGATGGCATGTGGGGCGTGACGGAGTTTGCGCTGATGGCCGCAACCAGAGAAAAGAGGGCTGAAGTGATGGGGTTGTTGCTGGATGCGGGGGCGATGATAGACAAGATGACGCCAAAGGGACACACAGCGCTCATGGAGGCGGCGAGTGGTGGCGATTTATCCGTGGTAATGCTGCTATTGGAGGCGGGCGCGGACGTGAACCTCATGTCGAAGAAGAAAATGACGCCTGTCATGTTCGCTGCGGCGAGGGGTCACGTGGAGATTGTGAAACTCCTGATTGAGAGCTTTTCCAACCTTGGTATGCGCTCGGTGCGCGGCTACACCGTCTTGGATATAGCTGTAACGAACGGTCATTTTCAGGTTGCCAAACTGTTGATCGAGGCGGGCACGAGGCATAACCCCGCGCTTCCACTGAGCGGGTGTTTGGGGCGTGCGGTGAAGGCGGGCGCGGTAGAGGTTGTTGGCGCATTGTTGGAGGCGGATGTTGACCCGAATTGCACGGATGGAATGGGCGTATTTCCGATCGAGCACGCAGTGCGAGACGTGGAGATTGTGAGGTTACTCTGTAGGGCCGGCGCGAACGTGCGAGTAGTGAGTAGGGAAGGTGTGGCGCCGTTGGAGAGCGCGGCGAAAGCAGATATGCATGAGGTCGTGCACGTGTTAGTGAGGTATGGTGCGGAGGTGAACAGGGTGGATGAGAGGAAGTGGACGCCTTTGCTAGTCGCGGCGAAGGAGGGCAATGATAGAGCGGTATGCGCACTGCTGAAAGAGGGCGCGAATGAACACGTCACGGATGGGATGGGTAGGACGGCGCTTGATATCGTAGTAGAGAGTGGACTGGATGAAAGGCGGAGAGAGGTGGCCGAGACGTTGGTGGCGTGGGGCACGAAGTGTAGGGAGTTCAGTGATGTGGTGAACAACATGTTGGGGGAAAGCCAGGCGAAAAAGAAAGTTAAGATGACGGAACGGCGGTGAGGTGGTTACAATATCGATGTAGGTTAGGAGCGTGCATTAACTTGAAAAAAGTGATTCTTGCGATTCACGAAGACCATCCACGATGTATTCGAATACTACAGATTCGCCGTAGAAGTATAGACTAAAGCATAGAAAAGTGAGAGGATACAGAATACGAAAGCACAGTACAATACGCTATTATACAAGTAGTACATGTGCAGTAAGTAGTTGTACGATGTATGTCTGTTAAATTTGTTCGAAAGACCGCATTATTTAGACTCGGCACAATTCAAGTGAACACCTTCTCGATGATGCTTCTTTGCGACCGGCAGTGCTACGGATGCGTGCTTCAGCGAGTGGCAACGGTATGGAACCGGGTACGGTGCCAGCACAGTACTGTACCTTCCTGCTTAAGGAGCGAGAGTTAGTCTAGTCGACCAAGGGAGCGATATAGAACTTGTCCTTAGCACGAGTGCTCTTGTATGAACTGATGCCATGCGTTTTCCTGGCGGGCCGTATGATTCATGTTTGCTAAAGTATATTTAGATTCGGTTGTTTGGTCGGGGCGTGTGCTTACCAGCTTTGGCACTGCCTTGGCTTTTCGAGATACGGATGAGTTGGGTGAAATATCGTTTAGTTTTGGTTAACTAAGAATCACTTCATTTATCCAGATATTTCACAGCTCTGTTTGTCATAAGCGCCATACGATTAGGGCTTTCTCATGTAATAACGGTGACATCCGCTTTCGAGTAGCCCACAAGTCGCTAAAAACGCTCAAGTCGCATATTTTTCGACTTCACATATCACCATCTTTCGTTTCACGATTATTCCGAGACTCAACTATAGACGTGACAACCAAAACATCCACTATCGTCACTTCCTACGGCTTCGTTTTGAATCCATTTTTCTTGAGCGTCGATATGACTTCACGGTTCACATCTAGTCTAACAGCGGCCAACGAAAGCGCAGTTTCACCTTTGTTATCCACAACTGTCTTATCCGCCCCTATTCCGATCAAATAGGCAACTGCCTCTTTTCTTCCAGCCTTAGTAGCCTCCAGCAGAGGTGTTCGCCCCTCCTTGTTACGCTCCTCAACTTCCGCACCCGCTGCTATCAAAACAGGCATAACTTGGATACAGTTATGTTTCGCTGCTACTGTTAACGTCTGATTTCCTTGTAAATCCTTTTCCTTAACACTTCCTCCAGCGCGAAGCAATTCTTTGACCACATCCCTGCGGTTTTCTCGTACTGCACAAACTAACGGTGTTTCGTTGAACAAGTTCGTCGTGATAAGGATTTTAGAACTGTTCAGAATAACACGGACTACTGCCAGAGATGCTCGTGTTGAGGCGATGACAAGATCGAATTCGACAGCATTATTGGGACCCAGTTCGCCACCACTTTCAATTAGCAAGTCAGCAGCGTCATATCTACGGTTTTGCAGCGCCTTGTCTAGTGCTGTCGTGTCTTCCTCGGAGAGCGCATTCACCTCGGCTCCCGCTTCCAGCAACATTTTCATAACCTTCAAATGTCCTCTTCTGCTAGCGCACATCAGTGCTGAGTCTCCCACGCGGTAGTTGGGATCGGCATCATTGTCGAGTAGTAGTCGAACGTAATTCTCGGACAATGCCTCCGATTCATTTTCCGTCAAATAAACCAGAAGAGTATGGTTCATTTTACTGACGCGGCTGACGTTAGCACCTGCTTTGATCAGTAATTCGAACACTTCGAATTTTCGGTTACGAAGCGCTTCAAGCGGGAGGATTAGGGGAATCGATTCATCTCCTGATGGATCGACGCCTTTGTCGAGCAGTTCCTGAACAGTCCTGACGTCGCCCTGATAAACGGCGACTGTCAGTTTTCTAGCATCGTCTTCTTCAACTTGTTTATTCGACGTATTCATTGTGTCACTGGGTTTTTCGAACGTTCAAGCGTTTCCCGAATCATGACGCTGACGACTTAATCATAATCTGAATATTTTCTAACATCGTAAGGCACATCTTTCATTTATCATCAAACTAAACAGAAACTGCATTGAGAGACCATTTTCCGACAATACAATCCTGTGAAACTGCCAATGTTTTCAGGAACCTGATAATTTCAAACTTTATTTTACCACCAATCAAACAAATTCTGTGAGTGTGTACGAAATTCACGGGACTTAATTATTGGAAACTAAAATAGAGAAAAAATTGTCTCACGGCTAACTATTTTCTCTCGAGTTTAATAGGTGCTAAAGTTTGAGATCCTAGAAGCAGAAATTACTTCGTAAATAGTAAATTTGCGAAATTTCAGATTTACTGAAGCTATTTATGTGATTTAACCAGACATGCTCAATTGACGTTGTGCTAATGAGCAATTATTTCTGGCAAAAAATCCTGACAGAACTCGGCATAACGCTTGAAACTATGCTGCCGAGTGAGTTCTAATATCGTGTTGTCATGTACATCAAGCAGCATAGCGACTTGTACAACAAAAAAAACTGGGTACCGCTACTGCATGTGGGACACCTCCGTCAAAAATACAAAAAGGGAGGTTTAATTTTTAGAAATCTAAACGGACGTCAAGTGCGGCACCTTACATACACTAAATTGACTCTTCATTTACTATTTACATGCAATTTGACATTAATTTTTTAGTTTGGTTGTCTCTATTGAGATACATGCACACAGCGAATAATAATAATATTAAAATGGTGTCCCACATCCTGTAGCAGTACCAATAACTGGGCTTCGAACTCCTCGGTATTCTTGTTTGTCTAATGCCTGAATAAAATTTAAGCCTTGCATGAAGCTGTTATTTGTAGCTCGGTTAAGCAGATCAGGAAATTATATTAGATTCGATTATACTTGAAGAAATCAATAGAGTTATTCATTCCTCAAAACGTAGAAGTAAGAATAATTGGTTCCGCTTCAGCATGTACCCTTCGCTTTTACTTTATCTTTAAAATCGTTAGATTGAGTTAGATTAGGTTGAATAGTCTAACTGGAAGAATATGGAAACAGGGAATCTGGAGATTTTTATTGACATTTTTAAAAGCGAGGTACATGCTGAAGAATCACGGAACAGTATGTTTTGTCTGGTAAGCTCCTAACACATTCTTTAATAATAATAATTTTAGGAGATTATTTTTCATTAATTCATTTGGGTTTGGCCAAATTCTGTTCATGGTACCACTTTCTGTTCTATTAAAGGAACTGTGGCAAAGAATACCGTCACATGCAAATCATTAACGAGGTTTAACAGATATAGGAAGCGAAAAGTTCGATAAATTTGCCACTTACTGCAAAGTGCAAAGTGGTTGGCGGTACTGATTAGCATTATTTGCATCTCTTTCCTCCAAGTCTGACTCTATTTCCAATGATCCATATTTACTTTATACCCAGATCTATTCGAATTATATACGTTCTGTGAGAATGGCCGATTTATTTATTTTCTTCAAAATTTTGGGCTATGTTCCTATGAATTAGTTAGTTGATTCGGATGGTAGCTCATTTAACAGTGGACAGTGGACAATAACGTACATTCCATTCAATTGAATAGATGTGTAATACAGAAGATTTAGTAGGCAAATCATTTAATCGACTAACTCACAACAGTGAATGAAAGAAATTCAGCTATGCAACCCCATAAATGCATCACGTGGAGTTTTTGGTTGCTCAAATAGGAACAATTGCTATGAGTATGAACAATATATTACCCGCTCAAAATAAGGCACGGCGCAGGCTTGGAAATTATAATTATTTGGGACACCCTATGCTCGTATATGACCTCACTATAATGCTTCATTATTGATTTAAGACTTTGCAGAAATAAAATTGTAATAGTGCGCTCGATAATTGGGTCCTGAAGTAGGTGATACTGTTAAATGACTTCATCTCGACTATAAATGTCAAATACAGATGCATATCGGTCTTTCCGAGCTCATTAATGGGAATGCCAGCATATCAATTTAGGAATGATTTATCACTGTGAAAGTTACGGCAGTGTCAAAGGTTCCTTATAGTGGATACCCCTTGAAATGCGCTATTTTGTGTCATAAACTTGAACCAAGAATTCTAAAGCTTGTCAAAAACAGCCATATAGCTGCTTCTTAATTTAATCGACAGAATCAGAACCGTCTATAGAGCTTACCATCGTAACAAATCTCCCTTTCTCGAATATTCCGTGAGAGTAGAAGATTAAATACTGATCACTTAAATTTATAATCTCTGGCTTCTTTCCAATGGAATTTCTCCTTCTATTAATATGATGTCAACCTAGGTTTATTTCATCGAATAAAAAGTACTTTACTAAGGATCTTAAGAACAGAATGACTACCCTGACGAGTACTCAAGAACAGGGATGGTTAATGTGGAATGATCTGTGACGTCGTACTCTTTTACAGGACCACCTTCATTGTGCGATAATGACTGTATTCTGATACTACCAAAATATTTTCTAGAATCACACTAGAATTTAACTTATAAACTAATGGTTGATCAAGCTGTTTGACAAGTTTTTTATGCCGCAAGAGCTTCATATGAGACCACCCTCGGCCTCGTATCAAGCATATTCTATACAAGTAAGCTAAAGAATTTTAGACTTTAGTGTTCTGCAAAGTACAGTCCTTTTTTTCTCTCACCACTTCTAACCGCTATCGATCCATAAATTAATTTCCTGGTAACATGTATCATTTAATAAAAATTCTGTCGAACTTACCCGGAAGAAAATGTTGGCAATAAAAGTAAGCTTAATCAGAGAAGCATTATTTATCCTAAACGCTGATGGACATCGAATGTCACGTGAATGACGGAAAATAATTTCTATACAGGCATGTTCCGTTCGATTTGTTGTTATCATAACTTGGGTGGTTCAATTAATAAATGATTTGATGGCATATAAGTTATTCATCAATTTTGATAGGTACACAGTTTTGGTTGTGCTGGAATGTTTAGCTAAGCCTACAAATTCTCAAGGTTCTATAGGTTTGTTGATAGCAAGAAGAATACAGTGCAACAGAAATACATCGAATGCAGATTTAAGGATAAGCTGCTGTCTCAATTGGGGAGCAGGATACGAAATACAACTTACACCTCGAGAGAATCATCATATGTGATGTAAGTTTTTGTAAAATATTTGGATATTATCACTAAATATTATTCTGTGCACCAAATTGTTTTGCTTATTATTGTCGAATTGAATTTGCGGTTCACGGTATTATTCTTTCTTTTCTGTACAAATTATTTGTATACTTTCTGATGTTTTAATTAGGTATTTGACTTTCCATGGCATGTTAATTGTCTTTTCGTAGTGCAACGAGACAAATATCCACAGATACTTAACTCGAGAGCACAAAGAAAGAAGACTTGATTCATATGCTTCCGTACAGAATAGAAAATGTGGAGTACTCAGAAGATGATGACGAGATCAATAGAGTTGATTTCTCTGAACATTGTATGGAGTATAAAGTTTGACTTCGAGGCATTTCTCGTGGATCTGGTTTTTCGGTGGAATGGTTATGTATTATGAATCACATGCACGCAAAAACACACGATAGATCCTAGAGCATGAACTGAACAAAATGATACGAAAGTCTTTTCAAGAGAGTATTGAGCAAATCGTACTCCTGTAAAAAAACTGAAAGAAATGATGATTGCAAACCGTTAGATCCGTCCGCCCAATTTGAAGCCAAAGAATTCGGTAACGATGTCTAGGGATTTTCAGCAGACATTGAACTATGAATATAGCCCAAGGTACTTGCCGACTAGATATTTCGAATCAGTGCAATACGTATTGCTAAAGGGGCAGTAGTGCAATACCTGCTCAAAATTTTCGGATGCGATTTTGTACAGCAGCTAACGAAATCAAAATTAAGGTGCTCTTCTGTAGTGGTATGTGTAAAAAAGTGAAAGTAAGTGTTTTATTGTCTTGGCATGCTTTTCTCTTACTTTTAATACCTCAAGCGGCTCTGAAAAGATTGCAGTACAAAGGCTGATTTTTATTAAAAATTTCATAACCGGATGCTACCCTAAGTTCTCCAACGAATACGATACGGGGTTGACATACAACATTCTACAATGTACTCGATACGCCACGAAGCATAGCTCAATACCAAAATAAGGGCCTCAAAGGATTCTCTGTGCGGCTATGTCGAGATAAACTCATCGATACGGTAAAAAATAGGAAAATGGTTTCCGCCATGATCATGGCAGAGGAGAGTTCAAGAATATGTAGTAGAGTTGATTACGAAAACAGGGGCCACCTAAATTCCTCTTTTCTGTAGGTGCGGGACAAATTCATCGGTAAGGTTGAGGATTACAACATCTAATAACTAGACACCTGCTTTCCGACATTTCTTGACAATTGTGGAACATGGCAAGGTACCGTTCAAGAATCTTTACTGTTTTCTTTGCTTGTATCTTGGTATGTGCTATTGGTTGTCGTTGTAATGAAGTTCCGGGTCAGAAAGCTGCTAGGCCGCTGCCATTTGACGCTGAAGCTTCTGGACTGAACAACAACATTCTGGATGTCGCCGTCCTTACTGCACAGCTCATGAAAGGATCGAAAGGCGCTCCTCATAAGTTGTCTATGATTTTCTACAGCATATTTGAAGTTTTCAAAGGCACGAAGAGTGAAGAATCTGCGGTGTCAGCTGGGTATTCAGCGCTAAGTCTTGCATTGGCCGATGAAAGTGATAAATTGTTGATGTTGAAAGAGCGTATGAGCTATTTGAATATTTCACCCGCGAATGGATCGGTGCTCATGACAACGAAGAAGGTGTTCATGAAGCACATGCCGAACAAAAACTTCACGTACATGCCTCCTAACGAGCCCTCGAGTCAGTATGATGCAGATTGCTCTTCCTTAACCAAGTCTGACAAATGGCAGCCTCAGTGCGTGCAGATGATGCCGGGAGGTAAGTGTATGAAGCAAAAATTTTCACTAGGAGGAGTGGTTAATGCTCCGCTCGTTTCCTTCGGAGGTAAGAGGAATGCTTCCGAATATCTCAAAACTATTCCAGGAGCACCAACATTCGACGGTAAGCTTTCCGATCTAAGCATCAACAAATCCGGCTTTTTCTATGAGCAGTACTACAGAGTTTTGGAATCAAGCAGTTTGTTAGATGATAGAAAGAAATTCATGGCCGAATTCTTTCAACCGAATGGAGCATGGCTATTCGCAAATGTTGCAATCAATGAATTGATTGCAAGGAATGTAGGCGCATATGACGCTGCCTTCGCTCTGTTTACTGTGACAGCTGCACTCCGTGATGGTGCAGTATCCGCCGCAACTATGAAGCATTCTCAAGGGTCAGCAAGACCACTGTCGGTTATTCAATGTGGATGGGGAGATTACAAAAATATCACGGCATGGAGAGGTCCTTACATGGGAGTAGGAACTCTCGACGTGAAATGGCGTCCGTACTTGCAAACACCCCCGCATCCTGGTTACGTTTCCGGCTATGCTACCGCGACTAGTGCTGGAGCCACGGCTCTAGCTGCAGTTCTAGGTGACAAATGATTCACTCATCAAATTGTGCTACACAAAAAGAAGGAATGAGCAAATATGAGCCACGCATTCTAAAAGGATCGTTTGGGTACATGTCAGGAATAACTGATGTACCCAATAGTGGTGCTCGTACTGTTGGTTATTCTCCAGCATCCACAAATATGCTGGAATTCCTTCGAACAGTACACAACGATGCTTGCCGCCTCGCGGGAGTATGGTGGGATTCATATCCCCCGTGATAACTGGATCGGTGTGGAGCTAGGCAAGACAATCGGACGAGCTGTTGTTAAGTTC
>JAAUYH010063705.1_pt1 | contig 21382 bp, 17 predicted proteins | sample 7278061 | NCBI WGS metagenome assembly JAAUYH01 (sample SAMN14350203, study PRJNA611818) | marine sediment metagenome | isolation source: surface marine sediment (0.6m) | place: French Polynesia: Moorea | collected 2018-08 | reverse complement strand
GGCATTACTTCCTCAATTACTTGGCTCGAATCGAGTTGCTCAGCAATGACATTACTTAATCCCTTATCATTGAACTTATTCCAAATACGATGTTGCATAGGATGATGCAAATCAGCATCAATTAACAATACTCTATGTCCAGTCTTAGCCATTGTCGCAGCTAAGTTAGCTGCTACAGAAGATTTTCCTTCTCCAGCAACCGAACTAGTAACCACAATACTCTTTACCTGTTTGTCGGAACTGAGGAATTTTAAATTCGATTGCAACATCCGATAAGATTCGTTGATAGGTAAAGAATAAAAATCTTTAGTTAATAATTTAGGCACAAAAGAATCAGCATCTGCTTCAGGTAAACTCATCAACTTAAGCTGCTCTGTGTTAGGAATTACACCCAGCCAAGTATAACCAAAAAGTTGTTTGGCTTCATCAATAGTTTTAAGAGACTTATCAGTAATTTCCGAAAGATAAATAACGCCACTAGCACCTAAAAATGCCAATAAACCAGAAGCTAAATAGGAAACAGAACTAGATGAAACTGGTTCTAGAGGAACTACTGCATCGGCAATCACTCGCACATTACCAATATTTTGGTTTTCTGCCAATTTAATTACCTGCATTTGCTGTAACAACAACTCATAGGTAGACTGAGAAGCATTTAAATGCCTTTCTAGTTCCCGTAATTTTTGTTCTAACTTAGGTAATTGCTGCGCCTTAGCTTTTTGTGTTCTTTCGGCTGCTTTTAAATAAGCAACTTGCTTGGCTAAACCGCTATTAGCCGCCTCTAGTTCGATTAATTCTGAAGTTAATTGCTGTTGAGTTTCACTAAACTTGGGGTTTTGGTAAGCTTCTTGGATTTTACCACCCCCTAGAGACTGAGTTTGTTGATTTAGTAAGTTTTGTAGAGACTCTTTTTTTTGCCGCAGAGAAATTATATGAGGATTATCTTCTGTAAAGCGGGTTTGTTCTTCAGCTAACTCTGATTCTACTGCCTGAAGTTTGGCTATAGTTGCCTTAATTTCTGGTGATTGACCAATGGTAGTTGCTGATAAAGCTTGTTCGGCAGAAAAGCCCAATTTATTTTTAATATATTCTGTTCGAGAAGTAGTACTGGCTATTTGACTGCGAGTATCAGCTATCTCCTGCTGTATTTTCCGTAAACTGGTAGTTATGGCATTTGCTTCTTCTTTAGTGGAAACGATTTGATTATCTTCTTTTATTTTGCGGATTGCGGCTTCTGCTTGGCGTAAAGTTTTTTCGGCTTTGGGCAGTTGTTTTTCTAGAAATTCACGGGCTGAAACTGCTTCGGCTCGATTGACTAGAATGTTGCTATCTAAGTAATTAGCAACTAGGGTATTAACTACCTTAGCCGCTAGTTGAGGATCTCGATCGCGATAAGCAACTTTAATGACATCTGTTCCAGCTATTTCTCCTACTTCCAATTTTCCTAGAAAATTATCCACACTGAGCAGTTCTCCTTTTTTGTCTTTCAGTTGGAGTTCGGAGATAGTTTTTTGAATTAGGGGGTGAGAGCGAATTACTTCCGCTTCTGTATTAAGGGGATTGCTTTTTTCTGCTAATGGTGCCAGAGTCCCAATCTCTTTACTTAATTCGGTTAAGGTAGAACTGACATTATTTTTTTTAAATCTTAACTTGGCTTGTGCCTGATAAATCGGGCTTTTGGAGATACTGACAATAGCTCCTAACAGAAAGATTGATAAAAATGTCGCTGTTCCTGGCAGCCAACGTCTTTTAACCGCTTGCCAATATAAGTCTATACTAATATTTTGCTCAGCTTCCATAAAAAATATAATTTAAATATTTACTAAAAATTCAACAGAATTAACAATAGTCAATTCTGTTTAAGATTTAATTTGATTAATCAAAATAATACCTGAATTAAACAAAATAATCAAAAAAAATACATATTAGTTACATTTGTTTTTTTTCCACAGTTTTTTAATTTCACCAATCACTCTTTGCAAGTCTGCTGCACTTAAATTAGAGCCAGAAGGTAGACATAATCCATGACGAAATAACTCTTCTGCAACTTTCCCCCCAATAGATTCGCAATGAGAAAACACTGGCTGTAAATGTAAAGGTTTCCAAACAGGACGAGTTTCAATTTGCTCTGTCTGCAATTTAAGACGAATCTGTTCTCGATCTGTTCCAAATAGTTCTGGATTGACAATCATACAACTCAACCAACGAGTGCTAGTACCATAGGTAGCTTCAGGCATAAAGCTGATTCCTGGTAAATCTCCTAAAGCCTGTTGATAAGTATTAAAGTTACGTCGGCGAGCGGCTACTCGTTCGGGTAATACTAGTAATTGACCGCGACCAATTCCCGCTAAAACGTTGCTGAGGCGATAGTTATAACCGATCTGGGAATGTTGATAGTGGGGTTGGGGATCTCGGGCTTGAGTGGCTAAAAAACGAGCTTTGGCGATCGCTTCTTCATCCTCAGAAACTAACATCCCTCCACCAGAAGTGGTAATAATTTTATTGCCGTTAAAAGAAAAAATACCAAAGCGTCCCCAAGTTCCAGGGGAAGTGTTTTTGTAGGTTGCTCCCAGAGCTTCTGCTGCATCTTCGATTAAGGGGATTTCATAGCGATCGCACAGTGCCATAATGGGTTCTAAATCTGCACTTTGACCATAAAGATGAACCACCAGAACAGCTTTGGGTAGCTTACCGACTTTAGCTCTTTGTTCTAAGGCTGTGGCTAGCAATTCGGGATTCATATTCCAAGAAGTGCGATCGCTATCAATAAAGACTGGTTTTGCCCCTAAATAAGTAATAGGGCTAGCGCTAGCAATGAAAGTAAAAGTAGAACAGAATACCTCATCCCCTGCTTCTACCCCCACCAATCGTAAAGCTAAATGTATAGCAGCAGTACCAGAAGACACAGCAGCAGCGTGAGGTGAATTAACTACTTGGCAGAATTCTCGTTCAAAAGCATCTACATTAGGACCAATGGGGGCGATCCAATTAGTATCAAAAGCTTCTTTGACAAAATCTAGTTCGCGATCGCCCATATGGGGAGTAGATAAGAGAATTGGTTTGTTCACTACCAAATGATATTTAACTTGCTGAGTTATGTTTGCAGGTTTTACATTATAAGTGAATATCTGCCAATAATCGGCTTTTTTGTCTACCAACTCATTTTGCAGCTAAGATTCAACACCTCGATTCAAGGAGATTGCTGATTATTAATTTTAAATTTTTAAGATATTTATTTTAAATTTTCAATATATCTCTAATTTTTACTTGCTCTTAATGAAGCATTAATATTACAATAACCCTCTATCTAAAATTAATTTTCAAATAAACGCCTGAAGGGAGTATGTTAGTTTTGTAAGAACATTTGAACTGAGGAGAAATTCGGCGGTTATAACTAACAGCTGCTAGCAGCTTAGTTCATTTATATCGACATATTTGGCATGTTCCCGTACGGTTTACTTTCCGATCGAGAATTGAATTATGAATACAAAAGTACTTACTAAAATCAGTACTCAACTTATACTTTTATTTCCAATAATTATTAAACTATATACACCAATACTGATTCTGCTATTACTTGTTGTATTTATTAGCTTTAAAACTGGGATCTCTATAGGTGTTTTTACAAGCGATCCAGCATTAATCGCTGGTGACAATGGACTCAGTTCTTTAGTTAATGCTACAACTAATCCTTTCGTTGGTGTGGTTTCCAATATAGGCATTTTATTTTGGTGTATTTCTGCATCCATTTGTTTTTTCAGTTTTGCTATACTACAAAAAATCCAAAAGATAGATAGCAAACGATGGAGTAATCTTTCTTCTTTCTTGTTTTTTTCTGGTCTGATAACCTCAATTCTGTTACTCGACGATCTGTTTCTTGTTCACGAATCAATTGTTCCAAAGCTGTTAAATATTTCTCAAAAAGTAACTTATTCTTTCTATGCAGCGGCAATTTTTTGTTGGATTCTAAGATTTAGAAAAACAATTTTCAAGACCGAATGGAAAATTCTCTTCTTGGCATTTTTATTTTTTGGATTTTCCGTGGTAATGGATGAATTTATACCATCTATTTCTATTTATTTAACGGGACTATCTGAACAAGATTCACAGTTTCTGTTTGAAGACGGGTTTAAGCTATTCGGTATTGTAAGTTGGCTCGCTTATTTTGTAATAGTCTGCTTTCAAGTTGTGAACAACGCTATAGAGGGTGAGGCTAATGCAGTACGGCAGCAAAATAATGTAACTGTTCAGATAGGCAAATAATTTGAGAAGTGAGTCAAGTAAGAGGATAGTTTTTTAGAGTTGATGGGGTTACAAACCTATGGAAAAATATTAATAATTTTAATATCTTCAAAAAATAAACCAAATATTTTATGAAATTAGGAATAAATTTTAATTTATGAATATCAAAGATGCTTCAATTTTGATTCCAGATGAATGCGATAAACCTCTTGCCTATTATGCAATAAGATGTTTGAAAGCAGCGAATAGTAACTTGAAGATAAATGTAGTTGCTCCCTCAAATAAAATATCAGATGACAATTCTTGGCTGATTTTTTATAAGCATTCAAGGTATATCGACCGTTTGATTGTTTCAAACAATGAGATAGATTCTGTTGACTATTTAAACGAAATAGTTAAACTAATTGAAAATGAAGACATAGATCTTGTCTTACCTGCTTCAGAAATTGGCTTTAAGTTTGTTTCCAAATTCAGAGAGGAATTGTCACGTTTTTGTCGTCTAGTAGCCTTGCCAAATCATGATGCTTTGCATACAGCTTTTAATAAGTGGAACTTGAGCATCTTCCTCAAAGAGCACAATATTTCAGCACCTACAACAGTTTTGCTTGGAGAATTGCAACAGATTAATCAATTAACTTATCCCATACTAGTCAAACCAGTTGATGGGAGTGGCGGTGAAAATATTCAGAAATTTGACAAACCAGCGGCAATAAATTTTCCAACCGATCATAATAGTGCTAGCAAAAACTATATTGTGCAGGAGTATATAGATGGCTATGATATTGATTGTAATGTACTCTGCCATGAGGGAGAAGTCCTTGCTTACACAGTGCAGCAGCCTTTAGGAGTAGAGGCAGGATTTTCTCCCAAGATTGACAAATTAAAATTTGTCCACGATCCTGCTGTTTTCGATCTAGTCAAAAGAACAATGCATGGGCTGCAATGGAGTGGTATTGCTCATTTAGACCTCAGATATTGTTCTAAGACCGGGCAACTTTATTTGATTGAAATCAATCCCAGATTTTGGCAATCTTTAATGGGTTCTCTTTCAGTTGGTGTAAATTTTCCCTACCTTTTGTATTTATTATCAATTGGTGTTGATTTTGAACCAGTCTATTATCAAGAGCAATATTATGCAAAGTTCCCCAGATTTATCAAAGATGCTTTAAGTGGTTCTTTAAATTATAGTTTAGATAAAACTAACCTCAAATATTTTTTAACTGATTTGATTGGCGTAATTCAATTCAATAGACATCGATTGTTGGCAAAATAAATGATAGTTGCTCGAAAATTTGTTGTAGCTTTTTTGATTTAGTCATGCCAAACAGTTAGCGACAACTAAAAATATCAAGAAGATTTTAAATAAAAATAGTTGTTTACATATAAATCTGCATATAAATGGACGTTCAAGTAATTAAATTATCAAATCCTTTATGGTTAAATACTCTGTCACAAATACGGCATGACATTTATCACTTGCCAGAATACGTCTGTTTAGAGTCAATAAGAACCCAAGCCAACCCCGAAGCTATTTTGATAGTTGACGGGGAGAAAATTTTCTTCCTGCCTTATTTGCTTCGTCAATGTGATGACATATTACCTGAAGAATCAACAAGAGATGAAATTTTTGATGTTGTTTCTCCCTATGGCTATCCTGGAATCTTATTAAGTGAAGCCGCTCTGAACACCCCAGGATTTCTAGATTTGGCGATGGATGAACTAAAGAGTGTTTTACGTGAGCGGGGCGTGTGTTCGGCTTTTTTTCGGCTTCATCCCATACTTAACCATAACTTGGATAAATATTTCAAGCCTGGGACTTTGACAGATAATGGAGAAACAGTCTCCGTTGATTTAACACTTTCTGAGTCTAAAATTTGGAGTCATACCAGAAAGGGTCATCGAAGCACCATTAACAAATGCAAGCGGCTTGGTATGATTGCCAGAATGGTTCCAGTTAGAGAATACCTCAATGAACTTGCTGAAATTCAGAAAGAGACAATGGAACGAGTAGGAGCTTCACAAAGATATTTTGACTTTGACTATGACTATTTTTTAAATATGTATAATACCTTGGGCAACAAAATTCATTTATGTATCGTTGAGGTTGAGAATCAAGTTGCCTGTGTTGGTTTATATACTGAATGTTGTGGAATAGTTCAAAGTACATTAGGAGGGACGAGAAATAAATTTGTTAATTTATCTCCTGGCAGTTTGGAAATAGATTATGTCCGCTACTGGGCAAAAGAACGTGGCAATGAGTTTTTGCATCTGGGTGGTGGTCTGGGTGGGGTTAAAGACAGTTTAAACACTTTCAAGTCAGGTTTCTCTAAGCAAAGAGATTCTTTCTTGACTCTGCGTCTCATTACCGATGAAGAAAAATATCGTTATCTAGTAGAGTTACGCGCAAAAGCTTTGGGTGTTCGGGTTGAAGAATTGAGCGATATAGAGTTTTTTCCTGCTTATCGACTGACTAGACTTTAATTAGGCTTTGAGCAAAAAGTTTCAACTGTTGAGCTAAAGAAGTTACAGAGAAATTAAGGGAGGAAAAAAGTTAGGTTCAAGGGTCGGAAAAGCCCTAAAATTGGCAAAACACCCTTGCACTCAACAACAAGAATAAATGTAATGAAATAGCCCTGAATTATATATTAGAAGAACGATAGGCAGGGAAGAAATCCGAATTGGCTAATTCAGAGGATTTGAGATTCAAAGTTCTGGCTCTAGTTTCTACTAAATAATTGTACTTATCCTCGTCTATAATTAAACGCATGGTAAAAAATTGATGTCTCTGGCGAGAAAAACCTGTTTTAAAAGTAGATAACTTATCTTTACCGCCACCTAAGCCACCGCCAATATGCATAAACTCATTACCACGAGCTTTAGCCCACAAACGAGCATGATGAAACACCAAGCTAAAAGGAGACTGGGGTAAAAACTCGGTTTTTGTTCCTCCTAAATGAGCTTGAACGATACCACAACATTCAAAAAAGACACTAGCACAGACAATTTGGTTATCTGATTCCACGGTTACTAAATGTACGGCATCCCCCAACTTGAGCAGATCGTTAAAATAATCGCGCTCAAAATAATAAGAATCCTTAGCCTCTACTCGATTCATAGTTTCGTAATAGATTGCCAGAAACTCATCCATGTAGTCTGCCAAGTTAACGGTGTTGCCGATTAAACCCAGTCGTTTACACTTGTTAATCGTGCTTTTATGACCTTTGCGAGTATGAGTCCAAATTTGAGCTTCATCCAAAGTCAAATCTACCGATACAGTTTCACCATTATCAGTTAGGGAATGGAGTGGAAAAAGTTCGGGGAATTGATCGCTTAATATAGGATGCAAACGCAGAAAAGCCGAACACACGCCCCGAGATTTTAAACCTTGTTGAAATTCTCTAAAAGCTTGTTGGACAAATTCTGGGTCTTTTCTGGCACTATCACTCAATAGAATGCCAGGGAAACCATAGGGGGAAAGAACATCAAAAATTTCTTCCTCTTGTTCTGAGAGACTGGCTATATGACTACAGGAACGTAATAGATAGGGAACAAAAAATATTTTATCTCCACTGCTGACTAATAAGGCTTCTCCTCTAGTTTGATTGCGTTTAGCTTCTATAGCTACATATTCTGGTAGATGATAAGTATCATGACGTAGTTTTAATAGAGTTTCTTGCCACAGAGGATTTGCTAAATCAAGAATTTCAACAAACATTAGTTAGATATTAAGTATTAAATATTAGGTTATGACTTGGTTATCAGCCTAAGTTCAACAAATTTGCTTTATAACTTATAGCTAATAGCTGATTAGGAAGCAGACCACAATAAAGGGAAAAGCAGAGGATCGCTATAGTCTGGATTACCATTGGGGAGAAGACGACAGATATGATCGTAACCAATATGAATCTGTTCTCCTGCTTCGTTTAAGACTTCTTGATAGCGATTATCTCTATCCTGCATATGAATTGCCAAAGCCATACGGGGATAATTGTTGGAATTGGGATAGCTGCCATGGATAGTATTGCAATTGTGAAAGCTAACCTGTCCTTTTTTAAGAGTCATGGGGATTTTGACAAATTCTTTTCTTTGGGTTCGCATGTGTGCTTCTAACTCTTGTAAATTGTTTTCGTAAAAATGCTTGAGATTTTTGCTTTCAGCCCATTTGTGGCTGCGATCGACAGTTACTAGTGGACCAAGGGATTCATCACAATCTTGTAAAGGAATCCAAGCGGTGAGGATGCGATTAGAACTACAGGTGGGCCAATAAGATTTATCGGTATGCCAGCCTACCGAACCTTGATTTTGTCCTTGGCTGGGAAGTTTACATACCAAAGAATCAGCAAACATCCGAATTTCCGTAGTGCGAGCCAGACGAGCGGCGATCGCACCGATAATTGGCTGAAATCCTAATTGTTTTAACTCGCGATTTTGCAAGCAAACAAATTCATTGTTGCGTAGGAGACTATCTGGTTCGGCTTTCCAATCGGCAAATCCTGTTTGCTGGGGTAAAGGAAAATCTCGTTCACCTAGATAATATCTTTGACTACCTGCCATAGCTGCATCGATTAATTCTGTAGGCAACACTGGGGGCGAGATATACCAGCCATGCTCTTCGTAAAAAGCAATATCATCTTCAGTAGGCAATAAAGCAATTTGTTCTGGAGATAAAAGGGAAGTTAAATTATCAGCTGTCATAATTTAAGAACTAAAATGAATGATTGATTTAAACATGTCAGCTGGTTAAGCTGAAAAAGAGGCGATCGTCTCAAACATCCGCACAATATCGGCTGTATCATATCTGGGATCGTTGGGAATAGTCAGAATTCGTTGTACCAGATCTAAGGTCTGAGGTTCTCCTGAAGAAACGTCTCCGTCTGGTTGTTTCCAGTGAACGGCAGTATAAATATTACGTTCGATCAGGTATTGTCTGAGGGTATTTCTGATTTCACCAGTGCGGCAAACAATAACGCTGTTTAAAGGTACGTTCCCCGCTGCCCAACTATCAAATAGTAATCGCCAGTAATCACTGGGATTGTTTAAACTCAGATGAATAAATTTAGTAATATTTTCGGCACGACGCGATCGCATCTTAACCACATCCAGACAAGGTAGAATGTTAGCAGTAAAACTAGAAACTAACGTATCTTCAATAAAACCCATTTCCTCATGACTTTTCAGTTCTAACTGTCGATAAGTGTGTTTGGCAACATCATTATTACTTAAATAGGCTCGTTTCAGTAACATTGCTGTAAGTTTTTTATATGCCCCAGGAGATTCTTGTCCCCAAGCAGGAAACAAAGGTAAATCTTTAGGTGACCAAAGTATAGCTCCATCGGGAATGGGCAATGTTTTGCGTAAAGAAGACATGGCATAATCAGCTTGACTCTGTTTTGCCCAATCGGAGAAGGGGTCATGGCTATGGTCTTCAATGAGGGTTACTTCTGGATGAGCAGCACTCCATTCTAACCAGGGTTGATTACTCCTAATCCCAAAAATATTAAAGGCAAGCACTAAATCTCCTGGTTGAGCCTGCAAAGAGTCAAAATTGGGAGCTGTCTGGTTGGGAATATCTTGATACCAACAAACCTCCAAAAATTTTCTTAATCTGGCGGCAACGCTCATACAGTAAAAGGAAGGTAAATGGATTCTTTGTGGTCTTTTTTGTTGCTGCTCAAATAAGTGATAAACTGCCAAAATAGCAGCAGTTCCCGTAGAATACAATTCATAAGTATCGGGCAACCAAGTAGGGTCTGCTGTGGATTTTAAAAATCGATCAGACCAATCAAATTCAGAGCCAATTTCCCATCTAGTCATGATTGTTAAACAGTGATTTTAATAATTGTGATTTTAAAACTTGGCAAAAGTTATGCCGTGTATAGTTATGGAGGTGTAATTAGAGAGATTTTTTGCTGCCCAAGAATTCTTCTCCTGTGGCATGACCTTCTTGACTAATATCTTTTTGTCCAAGCACCGCCAAGACCGTCAACCAGAGAATTTTAAGATCCAGCCACAAACTCCAATGATCGACATACCAGACATCCAGTTGAAATTTTTTTTCCCAATCTCCATCTAGCTGACGGCGACCATTAACTTGCGCCCAACCAGTGATTCCTGGTAATACTTCATGACGACGAGCTTGTTCGGGGGTATATCGGTCGAGATAGCGCACTAATAGAGGACGAGGACCAACCAGACTCATATCTCCTTTGAAGACATTCCACAGTTGGGGGAGTTCGTCAAGGCTAGTTTTTCTGAGCCATTGACCCAAACCTGTTAAGCGATCGCCATCGGGGAGGAGTTCACCATCAGCATCCCGCTCATCAGTCATGGTACGAAATTTGTAAAACTTAAATATGCGACCATTTTTACCAGGACGATCCTGAGCAAAAAAAATCGGCGAGCCCATTTGGAAATAAATTGCGGCTGATAATCCTAAAATTATTGGTGCTAGCAAAATTAAAACTATTGCTGCTGTCAGGCGATCGCCTAGCCACTTAATCCATCTTAATTTAGTCATAACTATTGTGTTTTGTATTTATTTTTAAAAATCAATCGTCAATAATGTAAGTTACGAGTATAGTAAAAGTTGTTTAAATTAATTCCTTTAAGCCTTGACGTATATCAATCAGAGGACTCCAGCCCAAAGCTTTTAACTTTTGGTTGTCAGCCAGGCTATGCCGTATATCTCCCAAGCGAGCTTGTTTAAATATAGGTTTTAAATTTTGAGCAGTCAAATCATTAATTATCTCAATTATTTTTAATAAAGAAGTTGCCTTGCCACGTCCAACATTAAAGGTTTGACCAGTGGCTTGTGGATGTTCCATTACGATTAGGTTGGCGCGGACGACATCAGAAATGTGAATAAAATCTCGACTTTGAAGTCCATCTCCATAAACAACTGGAGCAAGACCTCTGCTCAAGTGTTGGCAAAAGATGGAAATAACTCCTGAATAGGGACTGGATGGATCTTGTCTTCGACCGAAAACATTGAAATAGCGCAAACAGACAAACTCAATGCCAAAATTTTTGGCGTATACATGACCCATCAGTTCAGATGCTAGTTTATCTACTGCGTAGGGAGTAAGGGGTTCAGCTCGCATTGACTCTTGTTTAGGTAGAGTAGGATTATCACCGTAAACTGCGGCACTTCCAGCAAAAATAACCCGACGAACACTATATTTACGGGCGGCTTCTAAAACATTTAGAGTACCGTTATAGTTGATTTCCCCAGTTCCTATAGGGTCTTTAATTGACTTAGGAACACTGGCGATCGCGGCTTGATGAAAAACGCAGTCGCAACCTTTAGTTACTGACTCAACTATCTGGCGATCGCTAATGCAGCCCGTAAATATTTCAAGCTCTCGTTTATCAATAGAACTGAGGTTTTCCCTTTTGCCTGTGGAAAAATCGTCCAAAATACGAACCCGATAGTTTTTTTGCACTAAAGCTTCAACTAAATGAGAGCCAATAAATCCACATCCACCAGTTACTAATACAGTTGTTTTACTCATAATCTTTGAAGACAGCAATTACAAACATGACCAGGAAGCTCCTGAACCCAAAAAATTGGACTGCCTATCTGAGCATCAATAGCGATCGCCGCTAAGAGAATCATTAGTGAAAGCAGAATTGAAAAGATAGCCGCAGCCGCTCTATCTAATCGAGACTTAATAAATCTGTTATTTTTATTGATAAAAATAGCTTGAAAATTGGCAAAATTCATCAATATAATATCCTTGTTGACTAAAGATGTTTTCTTTCTAAAGAATTAGAAACAGACAATTCCTTGGCTTTTAAAATCTGAGCGTATTCTCGATCTAGAGCCTGCCAGATATCTTCTTGACAGAAGTTTTGTAAAACCCAATCTCGTCCAGCTAAACCATGTTGTTGTCGTAGTTGGGAATTAACTATATAGTTGCGAATCCCTTGAGCTAAAGCTTTTTCATTGTGCGATGGTACAAGGGTAGCCGTCACCCCATCTTGAACTGCATCAATGCAACCAGGAATTTTGGTGGCGACTACAGGTAATTTCATAGCCGCAGCTTCCAGGGTTACATTTGGCAATCCTTCACGATAAGTTGGCAAAGTCAACAAATCCATCGCTGCATAGTGTGGTGGTAAGTTATCTTTTTCCCCTGTCATATGGATGCGAACATCAGTTTGAATTATTTCTTTGGCTTGATGAGATATAGGGTCTTGAGGTTCAAAAAAACCAACTACGAGTAGATGCAAATTGGGAAACTCAGCGCGGAGAATTTTCCATGCTGCAACTAATTCTTCTATGCCTTTATCGCGAACAACACGACCAACAAATCCCACTACAATTGCCTCATCAGGAATACCATATTCTTGACGAACTTGTTTCCTGGCATCAGGTTCTAGATTGGCAGGATTAAACCAACCTCTAGCATCAACTCCATTACTACTTCCTCCCAGTAAAACTGTAATCTTTTCCTGGGGGCAAAAACCCTCATTAATTGCCACTTCGCGGATTGAATGGCTAACACAGATAACCCGATGTGCCAGTAAACAGGAAACTTTTTCACTCCATGACAGTAGTGTGCGTTTATATCCAGTTGCTGTCATCATGGGTAACCCACGAATATGATAAACTCGCACGGGTACTCGCGCTAAAGTCGCAGCAATAGTTCCCAACAGTCCGCCTTTGGGAGTGTGAGAATGAACTATATGAGGTCTTACACTATGTATTTGCTGCCAAATTTGCCAAATTGCCAAAATATCTTGAACTGGCGTAATGCGGCGTGGCATCTGAACCGTATGGAACGGTATTTTCTCACGGTTTATAATTTTTTTTACCCATTCTCCAGGAGAAGCAAGGGCATGGATGTCATATCCCCGTGCTTTCATATAAGCAATCTGTCCGCGAAACAAGTGAAAAGTTTCTGGAACGGTAGTAATGTGCAGTAATTTAACTTTTTGTGACATGTGACGATGTAGATTTTTTTAAACTTGATAATAAGCTCGGTACCATTTAACAAACCGTTCAATACCAACTTCAATCGGGGTATTTGGTTGAAAACCAACTTCTTGAACCAAAGCATCAACATCGGCATATGTTGCAGGTACATCTCCTGGTTGGATAGGTAGCAGATTTTTTTCTGCTTTGATACCCAAACAATTTTCGAGCGTTTCGATAAATTGCATCAATTCAACGGGCTGATTGTTACCGATATTGAAAACTTTGTAAGGGGCATAACTTGTAGCAGGATCGGGTATATTCCCTGACCAATTAGGATTGAGTTCGGCAACTTGGTCAACAACGCGAATTACTCCCTCAACAATGTCATCAATATAAGTAAAATCACGTCTCATCTTGCCATAATTGAATACATCAATGGGTTTTCCTGCCAAAATTGCTTTGGTGAAGATAAACAATGCCATATCTGGACGACCCCAGGGACCGTAAACTGTAAAGAAGCGCAAACCTGATGTTGGCAAGCCATACAAACTGCTGTAGGTATGTGCCATTAATTCGTTGGCTTTTTTGCTAGCAGCATACAAACTCACGGGATGGTCTACATTATCATGAACCGAGAAAGGAATTTTCGTATTTGCACCATAGACTGAGCTGGAAGAAGCAAAGACTAAATGCTGAACTTTTGTATGGCGACAACCTTCTAGGATATTGACAAATCCCACCAGATTACTATCGACATAGGCATGGGGATTTTTTAACGAATAGCGTACCCCTGCCTGTGCAGCTAAATTGACGACTTTATCAAAACTCGATCGGGCAAATAATTGAGCAATGCCCTCACGGTCGGCTAGATCTAAAAGATGAAAGCTAAAGTTGGGTTTTGCCACAAGTTGCTCTAGCCGAGCTTTTTTTAGGGTTACATCGTAGTAATCGTTGAGATTATCCAACCCAACCACTTCATCACCTCGTTCCAGTAAGCGTTGACTGAGATGAAACCCAATAAAACCTGCTGCACCAGTAACTAAAATTTTTGCCATAATTTTTTCTTTTATAAACTCCAGTAATTAATATTCGATGGTACATTGGCTGGCTCGAATACCGATTTAATATCCATTAAAACTCCACCAGGACGAATGTGAGCAAAAAGTCTATCTGCTGGCATTTCCAGATATTCTTGATGGGGCACAGCTAAGATTAAAGCATCTAGGTAGGTCAAATCTTTCCAGTCTGATAGTTGAATTCCGTATTCGTGCTGTGCGTGAGCCTTATCAGCCAGAGGATCGTGTACTAATGCTTCTATGCCAAATTGCTGCAACTCGCTGATAATGTCGGGAACGCGGCTGTTTCTTAAATCTGGTACATTTTCTTTAAAGGTCAGTCCCAAAATACCAACCCGTGCATTCTTAATCGTAACATTGGCTTCGATCAACAATTTTACTAAGCGACTGCCCAGGAATGCCCCCATATTGTCGTTGATACGTCTCCCAGCCAAGATAACCTGTGGATAATATCCTAGTTGTTGCGCTTTGGCTGTTAAATAATAAGGGTCTACACCGATGCAGTGACCTCCCACCAATCCTGGCGTAAAAGGTAAAAAATTCCATTTTGTACCAGCAGCAGCCAAGACATCGTGAGTGCGAATATTCAAGCGATCGCATATTATTGCCAGTTCATTCATTAGGGCAATATTCAAATCCCGTTGAGTATTTTCCATTACTTTGGCAGCTTCAGCAACTTTGATTGATTGGGCACGGTAAACACCAGCATCAATCACAGCACCATATACACTGGCGATATGTTCCAGTGTTTCTGCATCTTCACCCGCTACAACTTTGACAATCTTTTCTAAAGTATGAGTTTTATCACCTGGATTAATCCTTTCTGGTGAATAGCCTAATTTAAAATCAACTCCTTGTTGTAAATCAGAAACCCTTGCTAAAACTGAACCACAAATATCTTCAGTAACTCCAGGATAAACCGTCGATTCGTAAACTACTACATCACCTTTTTTAAGTACTTTACCAATAGTTTCCGACGCTTTAATCAGTAAAGTTAAATCGGGAACACGGTTATCATCAATGGGAGTAGGGACGGCGACAATAAAAAAGTTGCAATCAACTAGATCGACTGTTTCACAACTAATTTTGAGGGATGAATTTTTAAGCTCAGCACTGGAAACTTCCCCTGTTGAATCGATTCCTTGATTTAAGGCGGCAATTTTTTCTCTATTAATATCAAACCCAACTGTATTGGGAAATTTCTTGGCAATTGCTAAAGCAACGGGTAACCCAACATAACCCAGACCAATAATCGCAATTTTATCACTCATATTTCTCATATTTCTTATGCAACTTAATAATATATAAACTTTTTTTTTAATATTTAACTCTTAAATAAGAGATTGGTATACAGATTTTCGTATTGATGAACCGCAGAATTGGGAGCATCCAAAGAGAACTCTTGAAGAATACGCTCGCGGGCTTGTTTGCCCAAAGCTTTACGCGCTGATGGGTCTAAATTAAGTAGTTTTCGCCAGGCATCAGCTAATGCACCAGGATTTTGAGGTGGCACAGTTAAGCCAGTATCTCCCACGATATAGGCAGAATCACCAATATTAGTAACTACACAGGGTACTTCACAAGACATTGCCTCGCCGATAACGTTAGGAAAAGCTTCGCCAAAAGCAGAACTAGAGGTGAAAATATCTAATGCTGCTGCTAGCTGAGGAATATCGCGGCGTTCTCCTAAAAGATGAACTCGGTCTTTAATTTTTAAATTCTCGATCAGAGCAGCTAAAGTCGGATTTTTTAGAGTTATCTGAGAGCCAATGAGCAGAAAATGTAGTTGAGGATAGTCAGGGGCAATTATTGCCGCAGCTCGCAAAAAGTTGGCATGATCTTTCATCGGATGGTAACGCGCGATCGAACCAATTAACAGGGTATCTTCGCCTAAGTTGAGTGCTTGAAGAACTTGATTTCGGGCATCGGCTAGGGGCTGAAACCGAGAGACATCAAAGTTATCGTGAATTAACTGGGTATTGTTGTCTGAATAGCCCAAAGCTTCATGCTGCTGTTTGCTTCTTTGGGAGGAGAAAACGACTTTACTGACGTAATGGGATAACCAGATGCTTGATCTAATGACGGATGCGAGGCTAAATTTTTCCTTAGCTAAAGAATCGATCGAATGATGAATACTCCAGCAAACGGGAACTTTACGCGGGGCAAACCAATTGCCCATTTGAGCAGCAATATTGCCATGATACATCCAGCCTTGAAGTAAGTCTGGTTGCACAGAGTTAATCAATTTAACGAGTTTCATCAGTCCGTTGGGGGTTGGGATACCTACAGGCATATTAATTGTATGCACTGGAATATCTAATGCCTCAAAGCGATCGCCAAAAGTCCCGCGATCGAGCAAAGATACAATCTCTGGAGCAAATTTATCGCGCTCGATACGAGACAAAACCTTATAGAGCATCATTTCTGCTCCACCTGTACCCAGTGTAGTGGTTATATAAAGGATTTTGGTTTTATTCATGGTTTTAAAGGATTTTATAACTAAGTTTTATCGCTGGATAATTATGGTGCAAGAAGGTTTATCCTTCCAGCAGCTCCAGAAATGCCGCTTTGCTGTTGGCTGCTAATTGGGCAAGGGAAAAGCGATCGACAATTTTTTGGCGAGTATCTAGGTGACAGTCGCGCTCTTTCATTTCAATGAACTGATTGATTCCTTTTGCTAACTCTTCGGGGTTTTGCGGTGGCACAACTAATTGGTCATTGTCTACAATCCAGGCAGAATCGCCAACATCAGTGACCAGACAAGGAGTACCACATGCCATAGCTTCGCCGATAACGTTACCAAATCCCTCACCGTCAGTAGAAGAGGAAACAACTATATCTAAGGCATTACAAACTGAGGGGATATCAGAACTAGTACCCATCCAGTGCAGCTTTTCCGCCAGGTTTAATTCTTTAGTTAAACAATACATGGCTTCCTGATACTCTGCCTTGCCAGTACCAAAACAGAAGAAAGCGACATTTTTGCCTTGTTCGACTAAAATTGCTGCGGTTTGCAAAAAGTTGGGATAGTCTTTCAAAGGATGAATTCTGCCAATAATACCGATGGCGATAGTTTTTGTTTCCAGCCCCCATTCTTGTCTTAACTTCATTCTTGCTTCTTTATCGGGCTTAAAGCGTTCAGTATCAATACCGTTAGGAATGACTATGGTTTTCTCGACGGGAAGTCCCCGACTGAGACAATATTTTTTGCCTGCATGGGAATTAGAAATTATCAGATCGGCAAACCTACTGAAAAAAATTTCTATTAAACCTAGAGGGTAAACTAACCAGTCATTATTTTGGACTTCGCTCTGGTTAGAGTTACGAATGCCCCAGATTATCTTGGTTTTTGGCAAAAAGGGTTTTAGAGCAACGGTAAATAAATTAGGTACAACTAAATATCCATGTAAAATATCTGGCTTAATCTTGCGTAGGTAGGTAATTAAACGCTGATAAAATCCGAACAGATCCCAACGACCTTGTTTAGTAATGCAGTGCAAAATTACCTGGGCATCCTGTAATTCTTTTGACAAAGGACCATTGGGATAATAAGACAAAACATAAACTTCAAAAATATTTTTGTCTATCGCTTTAGCCAATGCTAATAATTGTCTTTGCGCTCCACCGTAGGTCAGACCGCTAATCAAAAAAACCAGCTTTTTTTTCATTATTTTCATTACCTGGTAATAGTTAATATTTTTCTATTGGTTTGAGGGACAGTTACCGAGAAAGTTGTTCGATTTTGTTGCCTAGTTTTATTCTTGCATCTGACAATTTTTGAGGATTTTTCGTCCAATGTTTCCAGTCGGCACCAACAGTACGACTAACTTTTAATGCCCAATCTTCTAGACCAAACTGTTTTAAAATCTCGATGTATTCATAATCTTCAACCCCCTCTCGAATCCATTTCAATCTCATCGAAGGAACAACTCCTGCAATACCCACTTTTTCTCCTGGATAAATCAACATTCCCTCTCCAGGAAACTCTCGGTTTTTTCCCTGAGAATAAACTGGTACTTCTTGCCAGGGCTTATCTGTCCACCAGTCGGTTCGCCAATATATAACACCAGTTAAGCCCAAGCTAGGGGCTATCCAACCTTGGGGAATGCGGAAGTTAATCGGCGCAGAATCTATTTGCCATAGAGGGGAATATTTGACTCCTTGTCCCGTATAAAACCAAACTTTGTCGCCGAGCTGCATGACTTCGGCAATTTCTGATTTAGCCTCAGCATACATTCGTGGCTGCACCACCCAAATATCGATCGCATCATAGAGTTCTGGTTTGGGTTTCATCGCCACCATATGTTTAATCCCTGCCTCATGGATATTTTCCCCCCATTGTTTTAAAGATTGTTCTAGATTTGGACATTTATCTATTTCATCGGCTGAATAGACATAAACTAACAAGTCAGATGGGTATGGAGATAGGGCAGTTTTTAATTCGGCGACGGCAGTTTTTAATTCGGCGACGGTTGGTGCAGGTTTCATCTGGCAAGTACCATAATTTGCTCCACTCCAAAAGGGAAGACGCACGGAGTTTAGTCCCCATTTTGTTACTAATTCTGATTTATTATCATCAGGTCTTAATTTCCCTGGCATTATTTTGTGTTTAACCAATGTCTGTGCCGCATTTTTACCCCGATCTTCCCAAATAAGAAACCGAGAAGGCATCGAAGGTTTAACTGGTAATTCAAAATCCCAGACTGTCAAGAAAATATTTCCTGTAGTCTTGCCGCGATCGCTTTCTACAGTAAATGTGCCTTGATATTCCCCCGCCTGAGTATTTCTGGGAACAAAGATATCTACCCAGATGGGTTGATTTTTTCCCCCATCTAGATTGAAAGGTACGGCATCTATTTCTGCTCCTTGAATATCTTTGCCCGTATCTGGATCTACAAAGGGAATTAAGGCATCAGCATACCATCCTTCTCCCAGGTTTGGATTAGCTTGCCATCCTTTGGGGCTGGGAACATCTACATATATATAGTGTTCGCGATATAAAGTAATATTTTGGCGATCGATTACTCCTCCCTCTGTATTTTTAAGATCGGATACAACAACATTCACATTGCTGAGATTACTTTCTGGAGCTTTGATGACAATTTGAAAGGGTTCATATTCTCCTTTAGCTGCCATCAGTTGAATAGTTTTCATTTCCTTAGAGCGATCGCCTCGCCAGATTGTAGCTGGCGCTGCCTCATTGCGTTCAATTGCTTCCATTGCCGAAGTCAGCCAAACTACAGGTCGATCGCTATACTGACTGTTACTGATTCTAGATATGAATAAAATGGTGATTAAGGTTATCGATGCCAGAATAATTACTTTTATAAAAGAGTTAAACATCTGTAAATTTTGATTAGAAAATATATTTTAATATTAGGTTGACTCTGAACGAGTCTGTTTTTGCATTATTTTGTATTTAAATTGATTTATTGTCACGTTTGATAACTTAATTCATCATGTTTAACCCAGTTATTTACAGGAGTTTCAAACGACTTTGGTGAGCAAGATTTGCTATAAAAGCATAGGATATTAAGCTGCTGAAAGAATTTATAACATTATGGCTAAAAAATCCCCAAATCAGTGAAAAACATACAAAAGCTATTGCCTGTTTTTTTAGTTTTCCTTGTACTTTCCATACAGAAAACAAAAGCAAACAGGGGTATATTAAAGCTCCTAAAAAACCGTATTCTACCATTAAATCTAAATATATATTATGACTTCTTTGTGCTTCTCCCTCAGTAAGATGCCTAGCATTTTGACCTGAACCTAATCCATTACCAATAAAAGGATGCCTAACAAACTTTTCCCAGGCTTCATTTACATGACTTAAACGACCGTTTTTTGAGTTATCTTCCTGATCCAAAGGATCGATCAAAAATTCAATCCTCGCAAGAGAGTTATCGGTAAATAATTTTGTACCATCAGCATTTTCTAAGTGTTTTAGGTTGTTTAATTGAGTTGACAAAATAGAAATGATCATAAAACCTGATAAAAATAAAAGAGGTATCTGATATCGAGGAATAACTTTAGTTAATATAAACACTAAAACAACTATGAACCAACTAACTATGGAACCGCGAGAAAAAGTTGAGATAATTCCTAAAAATGCAAATAAAACATAGAATAAGCGATATTTTGGTTTAATTAAATCGATAGTCAAAATCATGCCCAAAATTACGGCACCGCCAGCTGCATTGGCATTCCCATAAAATCCTGAAGCTCTTCCTGAAGCTTCCCTTTCTAGATAAAAAGCTAAAGGATTGAAGAATTCATAGACATACATAAAAACATTGGTGACTGTCACCAACAAAATTGTTAGTTTAACCCACCTTAAAACTAAAAGATGCTGCGAAAAAATAACTAACATGAGCAGCAAAAATATTATTGATCTAATATAATCCTCCAGAAGTTGCACATCAGGATATTTTGGCAAGATCAAAATTGAAATTAAAGGCATTGCCAAATATATTCCACACCAAACTACAATGGGCATAGGTATGTAGTGCAACTTATTAAGAATATTGCCCAATAGGGGAACCGAAGCAAACATAAAAGCCATCATCCATAATAATGGCAAGCCAATACCATGCTCTTCTAAATATTGATCTAGTCTCATAAAAAAAACTAACACGGCTGCCACCGCTACAAAACCTTGATAGTAAACTATTAAAGTATTTTTATTCTTAGCTTTGTGCTGTATAGAATCAACCATAATAATTAATTATTAATAATTTGTAAATAGTGTTGTTTATTCAAGTAATTGTGCTATTTTATTCCCTAGCTCAATTCTGGCGGTTTCCAGTGTTTGAGGCTTTTTCGTCCAATGTTTCCAATCTGCACCAACATTACGGCTAACTTTTAATGCCTAATTTTCGTAACCAAGCCGTTTTAAAATTTGAATGTATTCGTAGTCTTCAACTCCATCTCTAATCCATTTGAGGCGCATTGAAGGGACAACTCCATCAATTCCCACAGTTTCTGCTGGATAAACTAACATTCCTTCACCAGGAAAATGATACGGCTCGCTAGGATGAGGGCTAGTATCTACATCATGCCAAGGATCGTCTGTCCACGAATCGACTCGCCAATAAAGAACTCCTGTCAATCCAAGACTTTGATTGATAAAGCCATGAGGAATTCT
>JAAUYH010208278.1_pt1 | contig 21398 bp, 13 predicted proteins | sample 7278061 | NCBI WGS metagenome assembly JAAUYH01 (sample SAMN14350203, study PRJNA611818) | marine sediment metagenome | isolation source: surface marine sediment (0.6m) | place: French Polynesia: Moorea | collected 2018-08 | reverse complement strand
GTTTACTTTTCAGCATTTTGTAAACAGGTGACGAATAGTGGTCCTCGTTCGAATAGTTGGGTGAGGCTTTAGTGACGTGACGCGATAGCATATGTTTACATAAGGCGTTGTCTGTGGGGGTGTAGTATGGCAAGATATGTGCCACACAAGGGAGCCCGTTAATAGTAGGAAGTGTGCTCTAATGTAAAGCATGTACAGTACAGAACATGACGGGGCACAGGACTATACGAGAAAATGAAAAGTGCCGTCCCTATGCAGACACGCGGTACAGTACAGCACACATGGAAGACTATGGGCAAAAGTGATTGCCGCTGGCACGGCAGTGTTCCATGCGCAGACACGCGTGTGAAGGTGAGATAAGCCGGAGTCTTGATGGGAGAGTTGTACGTGTGTACTGTACCGGTGTTGGTTAGCAATCATCGCACGTAGGACAGGACAGCCCGGGGGACTCGAAGTGGAGCCAATATGGGGGCAGTTTACAACAAAGTGATAAGGGCGATATGTAGCGCTAATATCACAAGTCAAAATAACAGCGGCGACCTCAATAGAACCGTAATGTTAGACCACTACCGAGATGATAGCGCAGTAATTCGAGAATGTCGACAATCATCACAATACCGGTATACCGTACCGAACCTGGTACAGTACCGTGCGGTCTTGTTTTACTGCATTGTACAGTACAGTAGCGGTACGCCATCAGTCTGCATAGGACGACGGTTGTATTGTTACAGTAGCAAAATATGTTGCGAGCAAAGGTGTGAATGCCGAGTTCTCAGGTCGCGCCAGCTGGCACCAATGCGGGCGCGTAGGCGAACGCTGAAATACAGTGACGCATCGGCTGTTTCTCGTCCCTTCTAAACGCGTTATACACGGTAGAATATCGTGAAGGGCAGTGAATCAGTACAGTATTGCATATACGAGACGATACTGTAGTGGCACCTCACCGACCGGCACCCCTTCGATAATAATGCGAGCGAAGAGATGATGGCCAAACTAGGCACCGAATATTCAGGTAAATTTAGAACAAGAAGACGCACTGAAGCGAGGAGAAGGAAAAACCGAGGAAGTCGATGAATATTCTACGTGATCTCACGTTACGTAACGCATAGCGGCGGCACAGACGGAGCTTGACCGCCATCTGCCTACATTTTCCTGAGAAGCTTTCCCACGAACTATACAGTATATCAAGCGCACCCATCCGTCCAGCAGATTCGGTCGATCGCAGAATCACGAGACCGTCCGGAAAGCACGTAGTAGCCGCAACAATCAATACAACCGAAAGCACGCGCTGAACAACTGATCGCACTGTCTACGACGAACATGGGCAGCAATGGAAAAACTGCAAGCGATGCTCGGCACTTATCAAAAAAGTAACGTACAAACTGCCACCTTTGAATTTACCATATCTTTGCGTAACAACTTGACAACAACGCCATTTTCAGTAGACTGTTATCAACTACATTCGTCCTACGCTCCATCCGTTTCCCACTGTTCCCACAACTGCACCTACCATGTGTACCACACGTCCGATGGGTACCCAAAGAACCTTTCTCTCTTTTCTTCTTCTGCTCTACGCCTCCGCCAACGCCGTGCGTATCGCTTCCAACGATGCTAGCGGCAACTGGCCTATCGAGGTATCCCTCGGCACTGCTATTCGACCCACCGGCATCGTGGCTGCGCGCGGCACTTCACTATTCGTGGCCACTGCTGGTGGTCAATTGTGGAAAGTGGATGTGAAAGCTGGTAATGCCACTATGATCAATCGAGGTGGCGATGGGCAAGCACTAGCCGGATTGTGTGCAGACGAGCGAGGAGAAGGTACGCTGTACGCGGGTGGCCGCGAGAGTGGCAAGTTATTCGCGTTCGACTACAGCGGCAAGCTCGTACGCGTCTACCAGGTGACACCACCAAGCTCACCACAGAGCCCACACTTCATCTCTGACTGTATCCACTCTCGCTACCGACTCATGATAACCGACTCCTATCAATCCGCCTACATCTACTTTCGAGTCCCCGACAAGGGGCCGATGGCGGGCGCCCCTGCCGCCGTCGACGATCGTTTCTCTCTACAAGGCTACCAAGTGAAGTATAAGGGTTTCCCGGCTAGTCCGCCCGCACCGCGCCTCGGTGCGTATGGTATCGAGTGGACCGGGTTTTATAACGAAACCGCTTACGTGATGCACTCCGCTTTGGGACAACTCTACGCATTCTCCGTGACGAGTACGACAAAAACCGGGGCTATCATGACAAAGGTCAATGTCGAGGGCCGTCGTACTACCTTCCCCGGCGCACTCGGCATTCTTTTTGACAGCATGAATGAGCGTATTATGTACGTGTGTATGCCTGGCGCCAACGTCATCGCCGTGCTAGAGTTTCACAACTCGGACCGCTACCGCGCCAAGTTCGTTCGCTTCATTGATGGGAAGTTAATGAATGGCCCTATCATGTTGGGCGAGTACGGCCAGTTCATCTACCCGATATCTGGCAAATTCATGCTACCACAAGCAATGCGCGAAGAAGCGACTTACACTCTCACTAAAGTAAGCCGACATCGTCAATTCATACCCAGCGACGGCCCACTCAACTCGCCTTTCACCACGCACTATGACAAACAGCCGGCTGATTTCCCACGGAACACAATCGCCGCATGGAAGGTAGAGCGAGCTTTCCTCGCGCCGCCACGCGCTACTGGTGTTGATGCCGACCTACCCGACGAGGTCCGCGGCACTGCCACTAGCAGGGAGAACAAGAGTCCCACCCCAGTGCCCGACATCCCATACCTCAACATGAGCAACTTGCCTACGGAAGGGAAGAAAAAACGCGAGTGCTTCCCGGGCAGTGCGACCGTGACTCTGGCCAACGGGTTCACGAAGCAGATGCGGGACGTGGAAATCGGAGATGCCGTGCAGGTCGATCGCAAAACCTTTTCTATCGTATTCGCGTTCACGCACCGGGACGGTGGTGCAATAAGCGACTTTATCGAGGTCACCCTATCCGATGGAAGAGCACTGCGTCTAACCAGAGGTCATCTAGTGTACCAACAAACGCTGGTCCCGGCGTCATCACTGAGGGTGGGCGGCTCGCTCGACGGTGCTACGATCACACGACTACGGGCGGTGCGGGACCACGGGCTGTACAACCCGCAAACGCTCGACGGCGCGATCGTCGTCGACGGCGTGCGTGTAAGCACGTACACCAGCGCCGTGGCCCCTAGTGCTGCGCACGCGCTACTCGCGCCGTGTCGCGCCGCAAGACCACTCGCTATCGCCCTGACCGCGGTACTCGGGCGCTCGTCCTAACCGCGTGATCTGTACAGTATGCACGTGCGCGACGCAGATTTTCCAAGCCATGCGTTCGCGCGTGGCCAAGTCGCGCCAAAGTGACCACGCTTGTCGCAAATAATATATAAACTATATCATTATTTAACTGCTTTATGGATATCGTCTTCGTGCGATAGTGTAGATCTACCGTTCGTAAAGTACAGTATCACGTTCGATTCGGCTTAGACTCGGTACAGTGGTACGTTACTGCACAATCTGCCCGCCGACCATCTGCTCCGCAAGAATGCAGGAATGCAGGCGCCGTCATTTCGATTACTGTATATAAGAGCACAATAACGGCTCTCGATGAAATTTGTTAATGAGAAATTGAAGCAGTCGCCACGCATCAACTCAATCCTCTCGGATGATTGACACGACACCCCTATCTAGGTGTACAGCTGTAACAACCAGTTAGCAGAAAAGTAAGGGGATCGAATTGCCTCACGTGCTTGCACGGCTCAGTCAGCAGTGCTGCGCCGGCCGTCGTGGCCGCGTACAGTAATTTACAACGTATCGTACCGCGTTCGTGGGTGCGACGCGAATGAGGTTGGCACATTGTGCAACACGCACGCTCGCAGCGCATCACAACATATTTGCCACATCAAACCTAAACCTAAACCTAAACCTAACCTAAACCGAAGCCGAAACCAATCTAACAACGCGTATCTTTCCGATCAAAGAGGGAAAGTGAAAGCATCGCGTCTCCTACAAGGCAGCCATATCACATCTCACCAGTAACAAAAATCTATTTGTCAAACGAATCATCACTTTCCACTTTACTATCCCCAGTAGCTCGCCAAACCAACCAGCTTACGTCCCCTTACCCACTACTGTTCACTTCTCATCACCCCAACCCCACCACAAGTCACTTAACCCTTATTGCGCACCATCAGCATCCGCCTTGCCCTCCTTGATTGCCCTTCGAAATCGCTCTCTTTCCGCGTCGCGATACACGCCCTCTCTCATCCGCCTGATTTCTTTCTGCTGGTCATGATGCACATACCAAACTGTCGCCACCGTGCCCACGACGACCAACCCAAGTGTGAGAAATCCACGATTCATCGCACGTGGTACTGTACTGTTCTCGAGCGCTGTATGATACAGCAGCGTAGGAAAAAAATTGTACCTTTACTACTGTACTGTACGTCACAAGAACTCTCTGCTCAAGCCGAACTGCACACCTGTTGAGCCCAAGTCTGCCGTTGCCTTCTCCAGCACATGGCACCAATTCACTTCTATTCGCCCGAATGCCGTAGCCGCGGCCAAACCCACACCCACGCAAATTCTCGCCGAATCTCTCATCGATTGACCCATCTGCTTCCATGCCTTTGGCCCGCCTCTCAGCATCGCGCCCACCTTGCTGACATCCTCCACCTCGCCCATATCACCAATGAGACCGAACGCATGAAACCTCGCCATAAATAGCTGCGCCAACGCGCTGTTCCGCGGTGCCGGGATGCTCGCCCACGCACCCAGCGTGTAGAATGCCTGTCCACCCAACGCCGTGTTGCTTTCTCTCGGCCCCACGCCACGATAGTCGAACCCACGCAAGTCGTTGGGGCCACCCAAGAACAATCTATCCAACACCCCTGGCGTTCCACTCACGACTCCCGCACGTCCGGTGAGCGCAAGCGACACGCCAGACATGCCTGCTGGCAAGTGAAGTTGCGCATCTGCCACGCACTTCCTGAACTTCGCATCACCGCCGAACAACCCAGCAATCTCCGTCACCGTTCCCACCTTCCATCCCTCGGTTGGCACGCTGGGGTGATCCCTCCGGTCATGCATCCACCGATGTCGAATCGAGTTCTTCAGCGAATGCCCAGCTTCGTCGCGCATCAACAAACTTGCGCCCTCCTCAATTTCGCAAACCTCACGCCACGCCAACACGCTCTCCACCGAGCCTAGCGTATCATTCGTGATGCCCACTATCGCCTCCTTCGTGCGTTCCCGAAACTTGCACTCATTCCACGCACGCTCATAACGCTCGACATGCGCGTACAAGTCGTTTCGCAGCCCATATACAAACGGGGCGATGTAATCCGCGCACAATCCACGATCGATTTTCATCTCCTTCTCGCCGAACATGCGACCGAAATCACTGCCCGGCGCGCCCGCCGACGCACTCGCCTTGAGTGTGTCAGCCCTACCTGTGACATTGCGCCACACCAGGCTAGCCTCGATGCCAGCGTCGCGCTCCGCGTTTGCGCGCACCGACGTGCCGGTGTGCACTCTGTAGAGTGACTTCTCAGAGACGGTGAACACGGCATCGGCGGTGGTCTCCGAGGTGATGTCGAGATAGGCGTCGGCACCAGAGAACACGCCCGTGCTGCGCAGCCGCTCGACCGCGTCGTGCACGTCCTCGATGACGCCCGCGAAGTCGCCGCCGGTCGACACGACGGGGCGGAGCAGCTTCTCCAGGAAGTCGATGCGCGTGCGCTGCGCGCCCTTGATTTTGACGCCGGTCACGGCGAGGCGCGTGCGCATCAGGTCCTCCACGGTCACATCGTTCAGATCGGTGCGCTTCTGCATCGCATCGGTCGAGACACGGCTCGTGGGTGGATCGCAAGTCAACGTCGTCGTTGTCGAATATGACGTAAATATGATTTTTTTCTAATCTCCTCCTCTGATCCACCCATTTCTGGCCCGACCTCCCAACCGCTCGCGCATGGCTATCACCTCAACACACTTAACCCGTTGATTGCCGGCGCCTCGTCACACCCCGCTGCCCGTACGTGCGACCGCGTGCAACATGGCGTTCACTGCATCGACGCCCCTGCAATTGCTGCAGTTTCGCCCCTGCGTGCGTGCGAAGCAACGAACATCCGTGCGGCACACAACCAGGGTGCCACCCCGAAGATGCCGATTCTACGCGCTAGACACCGAGCCCACAATACACGATGAACCGGTGACCGCATCCATACCCACCACACTGGAAACAAGTAACTCCAATGGCACGGTAAAGAGCGAACCGAAGCGAGAGATGGAGCTTCGCGGTCACGTCATCAGCACGCTGAGTTGGGTGGCGGTCGCCGCGGCGTGCACGCCGGTCATCGGGCTGACACGGGGGTGGAACGAGGCGCTGGAGTTTGTGACGGCGTACGTGGTGGAGTATTCGCTGAGCGTGGACAACCTGTTCGTGTTCCTGCTGATATTCGGGTACTTCAACGTGCCGGACACATCGCAGAAGCGGGTGCTGACCTGGGGCATCCTGGGGGCGATGGTGATGCGCGGTGCGATGATCCTCACGGGCACGGAACTGACGCGGCGCTTCAAGGCGGTGACTCTGATGTTCGCGGGGCTGCTGCTGTTCAGCGCGTTCAAGCTGCTGTTGGATGGCGACGACGACGACGGCGAGGACCTGTCGAACAACGGCATCGTGAAGTTTGCGCGCCGCGTTGTCGAGGTCACCGACCGCTTCGACGGCGACCGCTTCTTCACCGTGCAGAACAGCGTGCGCGTGGCCACGCCTCTGCTGCTCGTGCTGGTATGCGTCGAGCTGAGCGACATCGTGTTCGCGCTCGACAGCGTGCCCGCCGTGCTCGGCATCTCCGACGACACCGTCGTCATCTACCTCAGCAACATCCTCGCCATCATGGGCCTCCGCAACCTGTTCTTCATCCTCGCCGAGTCCATCGGCGGCCTGCGCTTCCTGTCCAAGAGCTTGGCCATCGTCCTCGGCTTCGTCGGCTGCAAGATGGTCAGCGGCGTGCTCGGCTACGAGGTGCCCATCCTCCCGTCGCTAGCCGTGATTGTGGGCACGCTAGGTGCCGGCATAGGCCTCAGTTTTGCGTTTCCTGAGAATAAAACTGCATGATGTTACACGCGTCCGTGCTTCCTGACCCCTGCGCCCGTGTGCGCGCATCTGCCTACGATAGCAAAGGCCCGATGACGCGCGTGGTGCAGCGGGAAACAGCTGCACTGTGTCAAGCTCGTGCACCACCAGGTAGTGTACCAGTAAATGTACAGCATTGAAGATGCTCCGTAACTCGTTCCACAGAGCCGCACACAACTACCTAACTTTCGTGGCAATCCCGACAATTGGAAATTTCACCAACTAATGATCCCCTAGCAATAGAAATATCTCGAGCTTGATTCTGTTTGCATGTGCAGCCCTACGGTTCCAAGCCTTACTTCATGCGCGTTCCAGGCGCTTACGAATGGTGTGGCATTTCACGTTTCGTTCTATATTTAGCTCGGGCTACAATACAAATGCTTAATCTATGCTACGCAATCGTCGTAGAAATACTTATCGCCCAGGAGCATGCGCGTCAATAATTAAGCCAAAAACCTCCGCACACCCATTCCCAGGTTCGCACAAAGACCATAGCAGATAGCGATTATACATATTCAAACACAGCACAAATACAGTCTCCGCTTTAAGTGGCTGGTAGTAAAATACATTAAAGCTGCCTCCGAGCCGCTTCGGCAGGCATCGAGCCTGAGCCGGGAAACGCCGGCGAGAAAAAAGAATAAGTGGGATAAAACCGCATGCGCGAGACCGGCGGTTGCTGGAACGCTATCGCCGTCGCCTGATCCGGCACCGTGTTCATCGCAGGGAACCCTCGGAGTCGGGGCGGCGCGAACGGGATGTGCTCGCCATGGTGTTGCAATGCCGGCACTTGTTCTACTGGCTCTGGCCCGTGTACCGGCTCTAGTTGGTGTTCCGGGCCTGGTTCCGGCTCCGGCTCGGGTACCGGCTGTTCGACAGGCTTTTTCGTGGGGGTTTTCTTTTTCTTCGATGGCGGTCCGGTTCGCGGCCACGTTGCGTAACCATGCGCTCGCATAACCTTCCGTATCGCTCTTCGACAAACACCCAGATTGGCAGCGGCTAAATTAATTGGCATATGGAATCGCGCCTTACAATCTTCGAATGTGAGTGTTTTCGAGGTTCCTTTCCGTGACGAACTTTTAAACGGCCACTTCGCGTACCCGTTCGCTCGAATCACTCGCGTTATCGCGTTTTGTGGACAGCCGAGGTCTGCCGCTGCGAGAGCGAGGGGCATGTGAAATCGTTTCACCACTTCCTCCATTGGTGGTGGTGGCCCTGATTTTGACGTTACTTTCGTTATGGGTATTGTTGTAGGTGGTGGCGGTAGGGAGACTGGCAGTGTTTGAATAGTGGGTGCGGGTGTTTCGGATCCAGATGTTATTGCGGGAACAGAAGCTGCAGAAGCTGCGGCGGGAACAGGGGCTGGTGTTGTAGATTGCGAGGCTTGGGTTGCGCTAGTTGTCGGTGGTTGAGGAGGGGGCGGGGGTGGAGGCGGAGGAGGTGGGGCCGGCGGTGGTGGAGCCTCGCAACGTGGCCAAGTTGTATACCCGTTTTCGCGCATCACCTTACGTACGGCTTTCCGGCACACCCCGAGACTCGCAGCTGCAAGGTCGATAGGAAGATGGAAGCGACGTTTGCAGTCATCGAGGGTAAGCGTTTTCGCGGTGCCATTCCGAGCGGAGCTTTTGAAAGGCCACTTCTCGTAGCCATTGGCGCGAATCACCTTCGACACGGCCTTCGGGGTGACGCCGAGATCTGCGGCGGCTAACGCGATGGGCATGTGGAAGCGCCGCTTGCATTCCTCGAACGGTGGGGGCGGCGCGCGTACAGAGGATGGCGTCGGCACCTTGATGGCCGACAAGCGTGGGGGCTGAAATGGCAGCCGTGTGTTGTCGGGTGGACTCGTGTTGGGCGCCATGACGGCGAGATTGCTCGTGATTGCCGTGAATCCCACGTCAAGTCGCCGAAATATTCATAAACGTTATCCTTATGCGGGGGTCCTGGCGACCAAGGGGGCTTGTTTGTTTGGCGTGCTAAGCAAGAACTGCCGTGCTTTCAGTGCGATAATAATTACACAAGGAAACACGAAACACTCACTTTCCACTTAATTGATTTTCTACGCTATGTGGAATCATTACCCCCCGCTCTTTAAATCTCACGCCATATCTGACATTTCCTAGCACTGTTGCATCGCCTCTAACTTCGCTGCCCACCACCATGATTGAGCCTGTCGTCACCTCGATTCGACCCGATGGTGTCGCCCTCATCAAAGTCACCAATCCACCGGTCAACGCGTTGTCGAGCAAGGTGCAAAGGGCACTGAGTGACCAGCTTCGTGCTGCTTTGAACAATCAATCTGTGGCTGCTGTTGTATTAGCGGCTGATTCTTCGAATGGGTTCTTTTCTGGTGGGGCCGATGTATCTGAGTTCGCATCGTACTCGCAAGGTAAACGATATAACCCTGCTGATTCTTGGGTGTACGAGGGCGCGGAGAATGCTCGTAAACCCGTTGTAATGGCGATTGATGGAGTGTGTTTCGGTGGCGCACTTGAACTTGCGTTATGCTGTCATGCCCGAGTTGCTTCTACGCGCTCCTCTTTTGCACTGCCCGAACTGAAACTTGGAATCATTCCTGGCCTTGGAGGAACGCAACGATTACCACGTATTGTCGGCTTCGAAAAAGCAATCACATGGATGCTCAAGAGCACCACCGTCAATGCAAAAACAGCAATTGAAACTGGACTTGTTGAAGAAATCGCAGTAAGCGATGTTGTCGACGCTGCTGCTCGCCGTGCGCTCACGCTTAGAAATCGACTTCCGGTGGCCCTATTGAAACGTTCTGACCGAGTTGGTTCCGTTATGCGTTGCATGGCTATTGCCTCTCACATTGCTCCCCTTATCAAACGACTATCAGCGAATGGGAATATGCCACATTACGAAGAATGTCTTCGTGTTGCCTTGTATGGTGTGGAGCACGGCGGTGAAGAAGGGTTGAAAGAAGAAGGGCGTGCGTTTATGAAACTCGTTAGGAGTTCATCCTCTTTGGGAATCGTTCATTTGTTCTTCGCTGCACGAAAGACCTCGAAAGTGCCACTCGGTGAACTTAGGCGACCGGCACGTAACATCAAATCTGTTGGTGTGATTGGAGGCGGTCTGATGGGTGCCGGAATCGCAACTGCATGTATTTTCGCGGGGATGCGTGTGGTAATCAAGGAAATCAACGACAAGTTCGCAGCTCTCGCGCGTGCTCGAGTGCAACGTAATCTAGGAAAGAAGGCCGCTGCCATTTCAATGCTGACTGTCTCTATTGAGTATTCGAGCCTTTCCAATGTGGATATGGTCATTGAAGCAGCGCCTGAAATTCCGCAGTTGAAACAGTCCATCTTTGCAGATTTGGAGAAGACTTGCAAACCGGATTGCATCCTTGCCACCAATACTTCTACCATCAATGTTGATCTTATCGGCATGGGGTGCCCGAAGGCTCATGCACAGGGCCGACTAATTGGTGCTCACTTTTTCAGCCCGGCTCACAAAATGCCACTGCTCGAAATTGTACGTTCTGAAAGGACATCGGCGGAGACCATTGCTGATTTACTTGCCTTCTCAAAACGCATCAAGAAGACTCCATTAGTTGTGGGCAACTGTGCTGGGTTCGCAGTGAATCGTATGTACTTTCCCCAGGCTATGGTGGCGAGCTACCTGGTTGCTCTTGGGGTTGATCTGTATCGTATCGATGAAGCATCAGAGAAGTTCGGCTTGCCCATAGGTCCATTCAAACTTGTTGACTTTGTGGGTGTGGATATTGGTGAGGCGGTTGGTGGTGTGTTTAATATGGCGTTTGCGGATAGGGCTGTGGCTTCACCGATTGTGAAAGCAATGGTGAAGGCTGGTCGTAAGGGCCGCAAGACAGGTGTTGGCTTTTACAGGTACGGAAAGGGAGGTCGTGGTGTATTGAAGGACGAGGCTGGAATTGCACCCTTTGTCCAGAAGTTACGTGCGGATATGGCGGCTACGACGCCAAACTATTCGGAGTTGTCGAAAATGGCGAAGCAACTAACTGATGAGGATATTGTAGACATGACATTGCTACCGTGTGTGAATGAAGGGTGCCGTATACTTGATGAAGGAGTGGCCGTTCGACCATCGGATCTTGATATTTGTTCGGCTATGGGTATGGCTTTCCCGCAGTACCGCGGTGGACTTATGTATTGGGCTGAGAAGGCCCATGGAGGAGCTGTAGGAGTGCTACGTCGATTGAAAGAGTTTTATGATGCATCGAAAGGATTCAGTCTGTTTCGACCGTCGTTCGCTCTTGAGCGCGCTGCTGCAGTTAGTGGTTCACTTGGATTCAAGGTAGTGCCTACGCTGCGACCTGGCAAAGAGGAAGATATCGTGGTTGTTTCTGCTTATCGTACTGCGGTGGGACGTGCATCACGTGGTGGTTTCAAAGACACGCTACCAGACGATATGATGACGCCCGTGTTCAAGGAAATTCTCACGTCGACAGGCGTGCCTGCAAAAGACATTGGTGATGTGGTAATTGGCACTGTTCTTCAGCGTGGTGATACGGGAGTGGTCGAAACTCGAGTCGCAGGCATCTTGTCAGGTTTACCGGTTTCAGTTCCCGTACATACTGTCAACAGATTATGCTCTAGTGGATTGCAGGCGATTGCTGAAGCGGCAGCGTCTATCCGGGCAGGATACTATGATATCGCGATTGCTGGCGGAATGGAAACAATGAGTTTGGCAAGTATGAGCAATACTGAATTGAAACCAAACGAGAAAGTGAAACAAAACGCGATGGCGACAGGTTGTTACTTGAGCATGGGGCAAACGTCGGAAAATGTTGTGGAGCGTTTTGGTATTAGTCGTGAAGACCAAGATCGACTTGCAGTTTCGAGTCATTCGAAGGCAGGGGTTGCGAAGCTGGCTGGACGAATGAAAGATGAGATTGTACCGATTCGAACGAAGTTCCATGTTATCGACAAGCAGACGAAGAAGAGAACTGGGGAGGTGAAGGAAAAACTGGTGGATCAGGATGAGGGTGTACGATTCGGTGTCACGCTAGATCGTCTCGCTACGTTACCTGCAGTGTTTAAGAGAGGCGGTACAACAACACCGGGAAATAGCAGCCAGTTGAGCGATGGGGCGGCAGCAGTCATGCTGATGAAGCGCTCAGAAGCGAACAAACGCGGACTAGAAGCGTTGGCTACGTTGCGTGCGTTTGCAGTCGCAGGTGTGGAACCTGCAGTAATGGGCATTGGACCTGCGGTTGCTATTCCCAAAGTGCTAGGTATGGCGGGACTAAGGATTGAGGATATCGACCTTTGGGAAATTAATGAGGCATTTGCTAGCCAGGCAGTGTACTGTATTGAAAAGTTGGGCATCAACCGAGATATTGTGAACGTGAATGGTGGTGCTATCGCTATCGGGCATCCACTCGGAATGACAGGTGCGAGAATGAGCGTCAGCATTGTGCACGAGATGCGTAGACGAAAGGCGAGATACGGGGTTGTTTCGATGTGTATTGGTAGTGGTATGGGTGCGGCTGCGGTCTACGAAATCAACAAGGGAGAGGCAGACAATGAGTTGGAAACGTACGCGAGAATGTAGAAGTATTCAAGTGCACAGTTTTGTAAAATATGGTTTCTTGTGATGTAGAGTAAATCGTAAGATGAATTCATGTGTTCTTAGCTAGCTCACTGCGGTATCGCTTGCTATTTGCGAAATACTATTAATTGCAGTTTCGCACAGAACTTGAAAGTTGAGAACCAGTTTCGTTCATAAAGAAATAATTTCCGGATTATTTCCTCAATTGAATCTCAGTAAGGTTGTATTCCACACTGTCTTCACTGAAAATATATCGAGATCGTCTCACCTGTGAGGAAGCTCAAACACGCACCACTGACAATTGACATTGATGATGAAAAGGCAAGGATGTACTGAACTTGTCTCTTAGAAAGATGGAAACTAGAACTCTAACCGATAGACGTTTTTTTTATTCAATAGTGTGCCTTTAGTTTTCAGTAAAAACGAAAGGCATATGCCAACCATGGCAATATGCACTTAGGACAAGATTTATTCTAACAATAAAGGCTGCATGATAGAATTTCTGGCTCGAGTACGTACAATTCTGAACTGTACGCAATACAGTACTTCTGGTACAATGTGTAGAGTAAAACTAAATCTCTTATACCGACCGACCCAGACTATGCCACAAGTTTCAATACACATTACTCGATCATTTCAGTACAACTAAAACTTGATGCAACACAAATATAAAGGCATTAGCATCTTTTCTTCTTTTGATACTGTACTAGGATTTAAGTGAGCTCCTAACCAATACCTCCAAACGAAGTCAATGTCTCAGTTGATTTCGTTTCTAGTTCGAACTCGAGGTAGAGTATTCCAATGGTTTCGATAACTTTTTCACCTAGTTTTTCATAAAACATTCTCTGAGTCAAGCATTCATTCTTTCCTTTTAATTCCGCATAAAGTAACCACGCATTAACAATACAAATAGCGATGAGCGATAGGTCTAGGGTATTAAATATTCGCTCTATTTGCAAGTAATCTTACATGAACCTGTTGTGCCGGTCTATCCAGAAATATACATTGTAATAGGTTCCTACAATCCGTGGTTGCTCGATTACAATATGAACGCTCTCTATCTGCTATTTAGCTTGACAGCACCTTATTCGTTCAATACTATTTCCATTTTCTGTACTCTGCCGGTAAGGGTAATGGTTTTAGCACGTTTCACAAGTAGTCTCATTGAATGGATTCTCCTTATTTTCGTTTCAAACTCATTCTAGTAGAATTGATGTGGAATTCGAATAAAATTGTTCCAAGTGAACAATATTAACTGTAAAACACATGTACCGATAGGACCAACTAGGTCCAACAACCGTTGATCTATAATTCGAGCTGAAAAATTACTGAGATTCAGCTGAATTGAGTTGATTCGAACCCATTGGACGTCGCTAATGGACATTGCACGGACCTCAACACATAATGAACTACGAATCATCTGAAGTAAGAGAGCTGAAAGCACGAGTATCGATTGCAAGAACTGATTGTGATGGAGTAATCTCTCTTTGGAACTCGAACTTTCTCTATGTTGAGCATTCGATATCGCATACGCACAGGATACCGACCATCGAAGATGAGAGGGGAGCGTTCATAAAATTCGATTTAATAGTGCTTGTTCCTGATATTGTCGAAGGCCTTCATCGGATACAAGTGATTCCGACTCAAACTGTTTTCATTGTGGGCCTTGGATGCGAAACGTATACTGAGGTTTTAGTAGGCCCGAAAAGTGTATTGTCTGATAGTGAGTTTGCGTACGAAACACTTCATGAAGGATGGAATATGACTGTTGGACACTCCGGAATGCAAGTAACGTCACTTTTTCGACGAGATAGGTTGGATGGGTCATATAATTATGCTCGAGCTACAATACAGTTCCGCATTATCGAAAAAGGCATTAAAGAAAGTTGAAATTGCCATGGATATTGATACGAGCTCTGACCATGATTATTCGAAAAGTATTTGAATGAAAAATATCCTGGCAGCAGTAATTGTTCTGACGCTGAACTGTTTCAAATCAATGGGAGAAATCGTAATCGTTTGTGGAGAGTCGAACTCGAGATGTCGGGGAACTGCCCTTAATAGAGGATCGTGTATTCATGACCGTACATGCATCGAAAACCTTGATGACAATTTCCTTCGCAAAGACGAAAATTTGGGAACAGAAGAGGAAAATATTGAGCTTCCTGATGAGTACGAACCGACCAGCCAATTTAATGACCATGAAAGTTGACGAAACAATACATGGAGAATTTCGAGGCGGAAAAGTTGGATGAAATTACGCAATACACAAAAGCGCACGAACAAGGTATCAGTCTCTCACAAAATTCTGCTACAAATCGGATTCACGAGGAGACTAGGACAGGAGAGTTATACAAGTTAGACCTCGAGTAGAATTCGGGAGAGCATCGAATGAGGAGAATTCTACGTTCAGTATGAATTCTTACCAACACACTCCTTTGCACAGTACTGGACTGTTCACAGTTCAGTGTACCTGCAGGAACCCGAAATAATTAGGTATATCGGTGATGAACCAGGTAGAAGGCGTAGGCACATCAATTTCGGTGGTACTGTCTCGGTTTAAGTGTCTTCATCGAAATTTGTACTACACTAACGCTTGTGATATGGACCGCTCCATAGTTTTACGATTCCCGTCGATGAACGAGCGGATGCGCCCGCTATGCGACCGATTCCACTAGCTATCCCATACGTGTTGTAGTGTATTCGATCCAGATATGTACCCCCTTGGTCCGATGAGCACAAAAGTTCGAATGTAGAATCCCTAAATAATTGTTGGGATACTCGAACGCACATCTTCGATTCGTGAGGGCTGATGAGATTACGCCTTTTATTGCAACACAAACAGTGTTTCTAAATAAAAGGTCTATTATTCGACAAAAAAAGTTGTGTATGACATCGAAGATGTTGACTACCCACAATTCTTTCAAGAAAGATTTCCTTGTCGCTGCAGTTTGCACTCTACTATCTCGTAGTCAGAGTACATATTGTTGAGTGAGTATCGATGAACTACAATTGAATCTGAGAAGTCCTCGTAGTTTGACTAGTATTCGAACACAAACAAAGCATCTAACAAACATTTACTCCCATTTCGCCATCGATAGTCAATCAATCCACTTCAGTGCTGTGTTGAAATTTGCTTCAAATTTGACTGACTTTCTTACTCACGACGAACATTTCGTGAACCGATCGACGTAATTTTTCTAACGCTTGAACTAGGGAATCGAACAGCTCTATGAAGATGGGAAGAGCTCCGACCGAATCACCACCTGATGAACCCGTCGAAGACCATCGTGAAGACCCGGATAATTCTTCTTCGTTGGATACAACTGAACCTTTGAGGCGTAACAGATTTGTAGATTTCAAAGATGCAAATCTGTTTGAGTATGTCCTGCTATTTCGAAAACCGTTGGTGAATTTCTCATTGATTATTCATCTGCAAAAGTCGATGGACTCCGTATGGACGGGAAATCGGAATGAAAGCATACAATGGAATCTATTGTGGACGGCTGTCGAAGGCTGCAAGCATATTCACTTCGAAAAACCGAGATTCATTGCATTTTGTCCATATAAGAAAGTGGAAGTCACCAACAAGAAGAGGTTTCCGAGGCTCCTTTCCTTTTGGTACCAATTTCTTCGAGAATATTTGTTCCAGCATTCGAAACGAAAATTCGTGGGGTTCCAATGCTTTTCTGGTTTGTCGAAGAACCTTCACGGCGTATATGAACGGTCTACGTACGAATCTGGAACTAGGACCGACACCGGACATTATTAACCCGGAATGGACAAATGAGAAATCCATATTCAGACTACAATGTAATCAACTACTCGATTCTCCTTTAGATGCAAGGGTGATCTTATCGACGAACTGGAACGACTTAGTTCCATTCTACTTTCTCGAACGCTGCCTGAATTCGTGCACTGCATGTATGAGCCTGCATAGAAGTTTCGAAAATTGAAAGGAAAGCTCAAATTCTACAAGCTGACACCTCAATTACTCCAAACTCGATAAATTTTTTTCCCATGCGTCGAGCCGAATGAAGCAAGACGTAATTACGGAGTGCAATCTTCAAACAGCAACTTCCTTCGAGGAAAAGGAAAGCGAATCATCGCTTCATGTAATTATCCGCTTGGTTGGAAAAAGAACCTACTAATTTGTTTCTTTTATTGTGGATGTTCCAAACGTACCAAGTTTCGATTGGTAATCACTATGGGAAAGTCTACTTAATTGTGGAAAAAGTCGGAACTCTAGCCATTCCAACCGAGTTAGAATAGAATCTGGGAAATAATGGTGTAGCTGACGCCGAATCGAACATTGCACTTTAGATATCGAGCAGGCGGTACTAATACACAGCTTGATCCTTGGAGCAGACCAGGAATTCCAGAACTAATTGGAAATAAATCACAGTAATGCTTAAAATATGATCTGAAATCAGAAGATATCATAGAGGTCACTCGTTCCACAGCAGAGATTAATGCGACAAGTATGGAGTTTTCCGAGTTCATTCCTCCTCTTTTGCTGCAATTTGCACAAGGTCCGATTGCGGAATACTTGATATAGGGAAGCGCCATGGAAGTTCCTCAATTACGGTTCGAACGAAAGCAATGCCTCGAGAGACGCAGGCGTCTATTCCGGTTTATTCGAATTTGGAACTAAAACGTCCATACAAGAATGGGAACAGGTGCGATATCGAGCCCTAAACGACCCTTGGTTCGAAATGAAACCAGTATTCGGCAATGTTGGAGACGGTCTTACTACCGAGACGCTTGTTTTCTCAACATCATATTCGATGGCGTACGCACTAAACATCACGAGTCAACTGCTCAATCAGCTCCCTGTTCATCGCTTGCAATACGGTGTCAAGCCCTATTACTGCTTCGATAGACCTGCAATCCCGTCGAAGGAGGCAGTCCTACTAAGTAGGGCTTGTAATGAGTTCATTTCAGGCGCATCGCATTTGTCTGGCTCGAACAGCGCCAACAACGACCACGCCAGTACTCCATTCCTCAAGTAGGATGGGGACTGAATGTCCGTGAATCTGACGAGGTGCTCGAACCATCACATCTACGACTACTGCGCCAACTCGAAGCACAAGTACAGCAATTCTAAAGCGGTCTGGGCTCGAACAGATGGAAGTGAACGAAAAATTTCGCTCGCTTTCCTTTGAATTGTGCTACAATCACCGCTCTTATCTTCTTATGTAAATTGAACTAAATTCAATCAAGCAATGCTTCACTTTAGTACCGCTAGTATTTTGTACTTCGCATCCGCTTCCAGTCTTTCTATCAATCTATACGTAATGAGGAGCGCCGGGATCGATCCATTTTCCTCCAACTACTATCGCGCTATTGATTCGTCAACTTAAAGTTGCTCACTTCGGGTAAAATATTTCTCACAAGGTGAATTAGGTGAATCGATAACGTCAGCAACTAGCTTCCATTTATCAAATTCAGTTATTTCAGAATCTTCAGGATATCGACAGTTACTGAATGTGATCAAAGACCATAAGTCATCAAACCTCTTATCAGACATTCCTGCGCTAGTACCGAAACAAGAAGGCTATAAAAACGTAGAAGTTCTCCGCGACTTCCACAAATCAGCTCTGTTTCCAAATCAGCCTTGTTCCTAACAGAATAATTTCAATAAAATTCAAAATTTCATTTATCGAACACACATCCTTCTCCTTTCGGACCAAATTCTAATCAGTCAAAATAACTATACTTAGGAGTTGATCAAATGAAAATGAGGCCACGAAGTATCTTAATACAGTGCGATTCTATTGACAATTATTTGATTGACTTTGGAGTGACAGAGTTTTCTAGACGTTTGTGTCATTTCCAAAGGTAAGATTAATTATTACTCGTTGTAATAGTTCTCTCGGTTTGCATTTCCCACTTGAAATCATGAACAATAATTTCAGATTTTGCTGCGTTAGCGGCTAGGGCAATTGGGTGCGCCGAATTTTGACTCCGCTGAATGGTAGGTTCGTTCTCGCATCGTACATTTCTACTATTTAAAGTTTTCATGATCTTACCATTTAGAGCTTTCCATACAACTTCTAGATTTGTTATAGGTTTTCCATTCAATTTTCGTACTTTGATATAGCACACTGTCCCGGACAGATAAGTGGTCTCTTGATGGATGTCGTACCACCTTCGACACAGAACAAACGATGTCACATGATTGGCCTTCGCCTGAGCTCTTGCTCCACTTGTCTTTTTCAGTCAGTCATTTACTGAACAATATCTGGAAATGCCGAAAATTATTTTGCGCTTTCTCTTGCGGTTCTCCCAAGAAATGTCATGAGCTGAAGGAGGGCATGGGGTGCAAAATTCTCAATATATCAACAATAATTTAAAACTCACATGCTTAAAATTTAGTCATCAATCAATCACGGGGAGATCAATTGACCACTCAGATAGAATAGACCCGAGGAGCAGTTGTACCGTGTGCCATATTTCAAGATCAAAAAATTTCGTCCTCATCACTTCTCTAATGATAAAATTCTTGTATAATTTCAAATTTTTATTACAGTTTATTTTCCCACTCGTGTACACAGAATTTCTCAGGTCGTCCAAATTAACGTGGACTACGAAACACTGAACTCAAATGTTTGAGTACCCAATTTAACAGTTGATCAAGCAGATTAGTACCGAGACAAGATTTATTCGTTCATAAAATACTTCTCCATAGTGTTAGAGATGTGCTATCCCTTTACGATGTCTTAAAGAGAAAACGGTTAAATAAGTATTGTTTCTTGGTCTAACAAATACGACGCAATTGCCCTCTAACTTCACTTTGTACAAGAATATGCGTACTGTCTTAGTGACACACAATCAGTATAATAGATATGTTCTGGGAAATCATGTTGAAGCCGTGAGATTATCATAAATTTAAAAGAAATTAAATGTTATTCTCGATATTAAAATCCGACTAATACGTGAGCTTACCGTACATGTCATACCATAGAAGGTCTGATAACTGTAATTCTCTGTATTAGAGCCCGACTGATGTAATCAGAACAATCAAATGCACAAGGAAAAGAAACCGGAAAACATTCTGGAAATATTCCGTGTCGGTTAAGAATAAGGATATATTCAAGTGAAATGGGCTTCTATGCCTATATTAGCTCTCGAAAAATTGTTGTTGAAAAAGGGTCAGCGTCGAAAAGTACTTTGTAGCTTCATGTTCATTTCTGAAAAGCGATTTCATCAGCTGACCATAGGACTGCATCTGAATACATCAGACTATCACTTCCGCAAACTAGTTTCAAAAAATTTCGGGAATAAAACTTACCAGTTCTATAGCAATTGTATTCAAAGGTGTCGAGGAATTCTGTTTTTTCTCAGAGAAGACTTTGAATCAATATTCATTGTTCACACTGGTGATCTCAATGATTTAAAAGATAATTTATGAATGATCCGAAGTTCCTACATGTCTCTTGTTCAAGTAGATTTCCATAAGGCACATCATTATCTTCTCGAAAGCATTCGAGGACAACTGAAGCATCCCTTTCAGCATATGTTGAATAATTATTCTATGAGTAAGTGAATTTCTTTTGCACTGTTTCTAATTCCCATTATTGTTTTACTTCCTTCTTTTATCTCGTTTCTCCTTTTAATCCCATTTCCACTTTTCTTCAATTTATTTACTGTACCAATTGTCCCAGTACTTTCACGTGGTAGCCCTACAAGGTGCCTGCTGCCGCCTATGCTGTCGCGTACGCTCGACTTGGTTGGAAGTGTTCGCTGTCGTGCACGTTCGATTTTACTGTCAAGTGATAGTATTGAATGTCTTCTATTTTGTTAATAATTCCAGTATGTTTGGCTTATGAGCTTTGTAAAGGCGTGCTGTTCTCTCTCTATGGTTAAATAGTTACTAAGATAGGTGCGACTCGATTTCCTTTATGATGCTTTCGGTTCAGTTTTTTCGTTACAGATGTAATGTTTGATTTTCAATAAATATCTTGAAACGTCTTCCAGCAAGGGGCAATCGATTATCGACAACAATAACTACTACAGTGTTTGCTATTCAGCATACAAAGAGGATTCTATCTTCGAGCCTCCCATTTTGGTATTATTTTTTGAGTGTGTCCACATGTACGCCTGGTACCTGTACTAAATGAAACCATATGAGCCGTTCCCCGACGTATTCCGCTCTGTTGCGCATATAAGGTATCCTACCGGCGAAGACGCAGCCTTCTAGAAAGCGCCAGGTCAGTCGACAGTCGATGGATCCCTAATAAATCCTCTCTTAAGCCTGGGTTCGTGGACAGACATCTCTCAGAACAGTTTGCGAATCCAGCACACATGTTTCGCGAAGTTGAAAAATACGATGCATTCTTACTCAGCTGATGAGGTCGTGATTATCGACTATATCCGCGTTCCCCAGAAACATGGCTTGACGTTGATAGCGATTACCCGGCCCGAAGTTGACTTCCGAGTCTCCTTGCATCCGCCCAAATCTTCGTCGCCGGAAGCCTGATGAGACTCCGGTAACACTGGGCAAGAACGCGGGTGCTAGCGACCAACATTCACTATCCCTGCGGCAAAACGTATAATCCGCTTGATCATAGACAGATTTCGGAAGGTAGGTGTAGTGTCACGAGCCTTTAAATCCCACCGGTGGGTGACTCTGCGCAACGGACGAACAGTAAGTTGGCACTCCGCACCGCATAGGTTTGCTTCTGGTTTCTTCC
>JAAUYH010024779.1_pt1 | contig 21399 bp, 16 predicted proteins | sample 7278061 | NCBI WGS metagenome assembly JAAUYH01 (sample SAMN14350203, study PRJNA611818) | marine sediment metagenome | isolation source: surface marine sediment (0.6m) | place: French Polynesia: Moorea | collected 2018-08 | reverse complement strand
TTAGGCGATCGTCTGATAGCTGTTGGAGATTGAATCCATGAACCACCCCAGAACCACCAGCTTTATTGGAAAATTGCACTAGCTGGCGCAAATAATCTTGTTCTTTTTTTAGATCATCGGCGCGGAGAAACTTGCCATCAAAATAGTTGAGGCGGGTAAGTGACGTTTGAGACGGAATTAGGGTAATTCCATTTTCTTGACCTAATAAAATGAGCGTTTCATTTTTAAGTATTTTAGCCATTGCTGATTCCCTTCCTATGAGTTACCTAAATTCTTCATCCAAACGAAGTCACGCCCATGCATTGCACCGAAGACTCCATTCGGGCTGCTGGCAATATCACCGGCAAGGGGTAGATTGTTCTCTCCCATCAATGGGTTGCTTCCAGTTCCTATCGCAACAAACCGAAAGACATTTCCATCTGGATCATCATTAAGCGTCACAGAAACAGTTTTATTTTGATTAGTCAGCTGAGAAGAACTGATGGATATATCTTGCCAGCCACTGGCTACAAGCTGGCTCGCCGTAAATACCTCCGGGATTACGGTATTGTCGTTTAATGCCTTATCAACCTGAAATTCTAAGGTGGTTCCGTTGAGCTTCACTGATTCCGGTTTCACACGGGGCCCAAGCTCTATTGAGGACCCGCTGCTGTAGAGGGTATTGCCTATTCCAGCTATAAGCTCCTGAATGGAAGCAGTTGCCAGTAGAGTATCGCGCACCAAATTATCAATTTCAGCTTTTTCTAGCTGCCATTGATCTCCTTCTTTTTTAAGTTGGATATTTATATTTGCTAAGAGCACCTCTGCGATCGCATCCTCGGGAAATAGATAGGCTTCAGGGTCATCCGCGTCATAGGCAGGTGACTCATGGATTGAATCCAAAGCTGCTATCTTCTGAAATTTTTCCACAGCAATAGCTGTGCGCGTTTCAAAGGGTGCTGTAAGAATAGCTTCTCTGGCATCCAGGGCTTCTCGATCAAGCTTTAAAATGTTGCCATCCTTATCTTCAGCTGGTTTATCGATACCAAAAAGCACCCGCAGCAAATGATTACGTCGTCGTGGGGTGGTAGGTACCGAACCTGACTTTAACAGGATTTCCACTGTTTCATGGATTCGAGAATAAGCTGTGCTCGATGACGTACCCTCACAGGTATCTAGCAAGGCGGGTACTGGACGCATCAGACAGGAACGGTGACGGATTATGATGTGGGCTTCAAAGGTAATCTTATTAACTGTTTCAGAAGATGAGAATTCGGGATCATCCTTGTGTTTGGCAAACCACTTAACTATATTCACACATTTGGGAGTGTCATTATGAAGCTCACGACCATAACCGTCGAGCGCTAGTCCAGGATCAAGGCGTAGTTCACTGCGGTCTAGGTGAGCTGTACACTCCAATCCCCAAATAGTTCCCGCTCCATGCAACCAGGCATTATGCAATCGTATTTTGCCGCGATGATATGCCTGGTCGGTTACGAAATCATCTACACCGAGCAACATGCCATAGTGGTAATTCATCGCCGTATAAGGTCGGTTCGGCAATAAACTGGCACTTTGCTCGTGGCTATATAATTTTGTCTCTGTCTGATTACCCATGTGGGTTCCCCTTCTTTTCTTATTTTTGATATGTTGTTACAGCTTCAATGTGCCTCGCAAAGCATCTGCTCGGCGTTGTGAGATTCTTTGGCGCAGTTCCTCGGCACCAGCTGTCCGTTGTGCCAGTTCATTGGATAGATAGAGAATCTGCTGACGCTGCTGTTCATGCGGGATTAATGCCTGAAGCAGTGCTTGCTCTGCACTCTGTAGGGAAGTGACCAGCGTCGCAGGATCGGATTTCAATCGATTTAGCTCTGCTTCAGCCCAATAAAAGGATGCCGCATCTTTCCATAAAAACTCTGGCACAGAGGCTTGCCATTCATTGAGTACTTGGCGCAGTTCTTGAGTCAATTGTCCTTCTTTGACTGCCAAATCTGCCTTGGCTTGATCCCAGGATTTCTTTGCCTTGCCCAAGTCAGTCGTTTCATCTGCCTCCAGAGTAGTAAGGTCAGCATTTGGGTCTTGGGCTAATACTTTAATGCGTTCAATTTCGAGTTCAGCCAATTTTTCAGCTTCTATTACGGCAGCAGCATCTCGGTTTTCCTCAGCTCTAATCGCTATCTCGCGGTGTGCAGCCGCCAAATCTGCTTTGGCTCGATCCCAGGATTTCTTTGCCTTGCCCAAGTCAGTCGTTTCATCTGCCTCTAGAGTATCAAGGTCAGCATTTGGGTCTTGGGTTAATACTTTACTGCGTTCGATTTCGAGTGCAGCAAATGTGTCGGCGACCTTAGCCGAGAGGGCTTCATCAACATATTCATAAACATAATTAATATCGTAGATATACGCCCTTTCTTCATCAGTAAGCTGGTCCGTTTTTTGGGCTACACTTGCCAAATCTGCTTTGGCTTGATCCCAGGCTTTTTTTGCCCTGCCCAAGTCAGTTGTTTCATCTTCCTCCAGAGTAATAAGGTCAGCATTTGGATCTTGGGTTAATACTTTTTTGCGTTCGATTTCGAGTGCAGCAAATGTGTCGGCGACTTTGGCCGCGGGTGTTCCCACTTCTTTCAAGCGCCTGAGGATAGAAGTAGCAGCTTTCAGGTCTTGCGGTGAACTACCAACAAATCTAAATAAAGTGTTTTCAGCACTTTGTACAGTCCTTTCCAAACGTTCGAGTTTTGCATTATTTATTACTGCCCCTTCTACGGCGGTGTCGTAAATGGTCTGTACTTCATTTTGGATCTCAAAGACCCGCTGTAGAGAGTCTGCCGCTTGAATGGAACGTTCTTTTGCTCGATTCCGAAGCGCTTCGGGTAGAGCATCTTCAATCCACCGTTTTGCTCCAGAATAATCCTCACTATTAAGGGCATCTGTCGCCTGCTGGGCAATATCTACAATGGGTGACTGGGCAACAGCGGCGATCGCATCATCGCGCTTTTCCTTATCCGATTTGACTTTAGATAATTGCGATTTAGCGGTATCAAATTCCCGTTTTGTCTCTTGAAATGCCGACTGGGCTAAGGCTAGCTCTGCAGCAGTATTGCCGCGCTCTAAATCTGCTGTTGTTAGCTCAACCGACCTAGCGTGTCGCTTGATAATTTCGTCCCTCAAGTCTTGTAATAACGGTTCCCCCTCGGCTGGAGTGTCAATTACAGCTAACTGCCGCTTAATTTTCCCAATAGCCTGGTTGGCTTCAGTGACTTTGGCAGTTGCCTGTTTATGATTCTCGATTGCGACTTTATTGGCATTTTGGGCGTCCTTCAGGCGCTTGGATGCCTTATCTAAAGCAGACTTTAGCGTGTCCCTTTTTTGTTCAGCGAATTCAATCAAACTTGTTGGGTTTGCCATAGCAGCCTCCTAGTACTTTGAGTAGTTTTGCCCTGATTTTTTATCTTCCAGTTACACAGCTCGTTCGAAATGCTGATAATTGATCTTGCTTCTTCCCCCATCCGCTTGGACAAAACACTGACCCAATCAAAGGTGATTAGATTACGATACAGAGTCTTAGGGGTCCCCTTCGCTGTAAGAAACCACCGTAATTTTTCCACCTGATGTCGATCTAGCAGCTTTTGATGCAGGTAATCTGCAATATCAACGGTCAAGAGGAAGGGCTCATACCATATTGGTAGTCCAGCGACTCTATCTACCGTCAGCTTCGGTAATGTATTAGTGATTATGTACTCATTCATAAACATACTTGATTACCACCCCCAGCCAAGGAATAAATCCAGGATCCAGATCTAGCGCTACACGCCTTATATCAACAGAGACATCGATTAATCGAAAATGAATTTCAAACCATCCTGGATCCGCTACGATCATGGCATCCCGTTCTACCACTCTTTGCATCAATGATGCTCGATGCCACTTCGGTAGACGCTCTGCCAAAGATGAAATTACCAAGGTGGTGGCAGCTTCCAAAATGTTTGTTTGGTTTTCACTGAGTTCACATTCCAAGTCATAAGGAAGTGCTTGCTGTGGCATCATGCCCGCAAAGGCTAATGCCGCTGGATCGTGAGGAGATAAGGGATACAAATTCAAGGACAACCGATGTAATACTTCTGGCAAGCTTGTCTCTGCCAATGAAGACTCACTAAGTAAAAGCTCTATACCACCACTAGATTCGACCAAGGGTAATAAGAACAATAATCCTCCATAATTGGTTATCCCCTGCGTGCGATAGGGAAGCTCTTGTTTTTGTTGACTCTGAATGGCTGGCGCACGGATTAAAAGACCACTCGGTTCAACATTAGAACTATCCAAGTCGGAATTATTCAAGTCAGAATTATCCAAGTCAGAATTATCCAAGTCAGAATTATCCAAGTCAGAATTATCCAAGTCAGAATCATTCAAGTCAGAATCATTCAAGTCAGAATCATTCAAGTCAGAATTAGTTGCAGCGAATTTTTGTTCTAGGTCACTTGTATGGGGTTGATTCAGATCAGGATCGGCTGAAGTTAGTGTGGCTCTTATCCTATCAGATATCGCAGGTCGAGCCTCCTCAAGAGTGCTCTCGTAGGTTGAAGCATAATAATTCTGTCCAATTGCAGTTTGCCAAAGATGAGTAATAAGGGATGGTAACAGTTTCACTTCACGCTGAAATATATGCGGGTAACTGACAACTGCCCCAATCGTTGACCACAATTTCTGAATGCTCGCTGATTCAGATTGATGAATGATAGATAAAAAAGCTTGTACAAATTCGAAGTTTAGGTGTTGAGTTAGTTTTTCAACTTCCTGAAAATTTCTAGCTGGAAGTGAAACCTCCAAAAGCAGTCGTTCAACATTAATCGGTGAAGCAACCGCTGTCATTGCTGTCTGTAAGCAAAGCTGAACGTTTTCTTCACGTAATTGTCGTGCAAACCAACTCAACATCTCGCTTAGAGCGAAGATCCGTAACAACGGGATAATTAAAATCGATTCCTGAATGAGTAATCTCAACAGGGCCTCAATTCGCTCGTTATGACTCGTTCCTGAGAAAGACGGGTAGAGAAACTCAAGTTGTCTCCAGACCCAATCACGATGAGTATGGCCATTCTTAATGTCAGTACTAAACTGCGTAATAGCATCAAGTCGATGCCTAAACCGCCAAACCTCGAAATCAGAATCACCAAATAAAGCCCGTTGTAATTCTCGAGTAATCAGCTCACTCCATTGCTGAGCCGCATCATAATCGGTTTGATATTGATTGATTTGAAGTGGTACAAATACCTTTCGGATACAGACAATTTCATCACTTTGGATACCCAGGTTTGCTGTTGCTGCTTCCAGATGATAATCCAACAAAGACTGCTGAATGCTTTGCACACGCTTGCGACAGTCGTTTTGATTGCTCAGGCGATAATGTGCTTGAAAATTGGTAACGTGCAGGTCATTCATCAGTTTACTCCTACTTAAGCCGACTATCCCGACCCAGACGACTGGCTCCAGGTTTAATTGCTCCGCTGGGTCGACCAATAATGCGATCGCGTCCAAGTGTACTGTTTCCTAGTTGAATTTGTTTGAATTCTCCACTTCTACCAACAATAGATGTCAACTCAACATGCAGACCGCGTCCGATTCGCATCCCAGCTCCCACGCCACAGAAATCGACCAACGTATGGGTCGGTCGGTGCAAATCTAGTAAATGCTGGATGATGGCTGTCATCTCATCACTTAACTCCATGAGAATCATGACAGTGAATTGGTGTGCGTGGTTTTCAAAGCTATCTTCGATGGCTTCGGAACTTCCTGTTGCCTGTGCTGCACCCACTGGACCTCCGACACGCATCCCCCCACCTAGAATGGCAGGATTGTGCCATCCTTGGATCTCCTCTCCAACCCGACCGTAACCCCGCATGCGGAACTTTTCGATGATAATTATCGGGACTCCAGATACGAATTCTAACATTTTATGTAGGGACCATAAAGTACCCCGCATCCGAAATAGCGTGATGGCTTCTTGAAGAAAAGTTCGTTTTGCCGATTCAGACCAGCGTTCATCGAGGGTCAAACCAACCCAGTTGGCTAACCAGGGTAGTGTCACAGCAGGAGTCGAGTGGGGCTTGAGCAGTGCATGTCGAGTCGTGCTTGTTGCCGCTAATTCATCCATAAAACCAGCCATCGGAGCAAGATAACGCTGGAGGAATATACGCATCTCTTCATTGCGACTATAAAGCTTAGGCAGCCGTTGTAGCCAATCATGACCTGGATATTCGACACGAACAGTACGAATTTTAGGTGTTTTACGAGTAGTTCCCTGGAGGGTGCAGATGAACCAGAGATACCGACCAGGAGCCGCGTTGACAGGAGCTTCCAAGGTAATAAATTCGTCTTGAGACAGAAGCCAGGGTTGCTCACTGCCCTCTGACCTACGAAAAAGATTTAGACCAGAATGTTTATCGTTTGGCATTAGATAGGTCGGTGGCAGCGGAGTTTCCTCTTCTTTTTTCAAAATCGGAGCCAGGGTAAAATTTGTCGGAAGGGTGCGGGTCAATCTTTCTCCTAGCTCTTCCCCATCACTGGTGATACAGTGTACGCGAATAGAAGTTCCTGCAGGCATGCAGGCATCAATGAGGAGCTGTCCCCAGGTTGTGAGATAGCGTTGGCTATCGAGCCGATAGCTAATAACCTTGCCAGAGCGTTGATAACGAAGCCTTGAGGCAACCGCATGGCGCACACCTTTGTCCGTCCAATAGGCAATTCGTCCATCTGGGGTCGCGACAATACCCAAACCATCATATGATTTAGCTGTTAATGGTTCTTTTAATGAGTAAGTTGAGCTTTCGAGGTTGATCGCGATGAAATCTTCATTGGGTCGACGAGCCACTACTAATAAGCTTTGACCTTGGGATACCAGACATTCGATGTCGCTGGCATAGGCGATCGGATTGGGTGAATCCGCAAGTGTCACCTCCTGCGCAGTCCTATACCAATGTCTTGGAGATCCCAGCTTGAGAAGTTGTGCGTCTGCTTGATGGGCTTTTGTGAGTATAAATAAACAGCCTTTTTCTGTTACGCAGAGTCGGGCAGATGCACAAGTCATTGCCAAATCAATATCAATGTCGCGTATTGCAGTTGTAGCTGAGAGTCTCCACAACTGTGCAGGTTCGGTTGACAGTCCATAAAGCCAACCATTGTACCAAGCAATATCTACTGCCCCAATGGGTACGGTACTCGAACGAATTAGTTGCTGCTGTAGCATGTCAAAGATATAGACTTTGCTAGTAGCTGGAGTTAATACATAGAGATTATTCCGATCATCGCAAGCTAATGCGTGAGGAGTAAAGTTAACTGCTTCAGGAGTGACGGGTGAAAAATCACCGAAGGATGGTGGTACATCTTGACCAATAACGTCAATCTCATCGAGCACCCGCTGGGGATGGAGGGGATCGAAGTTACCCCAAAGTAGCCGCTCAATTTTATGTAGGGAAGGTTGACTGTGATAAAGTCGACAAAACCGATCAAACGCTAAGCCCGCTCCAGCCATATCTGGGACTATACCTGTTCCCTTATCGATTTGAGGAATCTCCCAATTGAGCTGAACACAATCATCCACCAGAGCAGCTTGCTCAAATGCACAACGCTGCCACTGACGAGCGCCAGTGATAATCGCAAATTTTGCCCTTAATGAAACTGTATCCATCAGCATTCCTCACGTAAAACAGGTATTGGTAAGATTACGCCATCCTTCGGCATATCTTCTGGCATCACTGGGTTGATGCCCTTTCCAGGTTCTGGCAATGGCAGACCGTCAACTACAGTTACAGCTGAAAGCTCAGGAACCTCATGTGTTTGCAGGCTTACCGTACCTTGAATCCATTTCTGTTCTTTTTCGTCCCAGCCTGCGATTGTCAAACCTTCAAGATATTCCACCCCCTCTACCTGGAGTGCAGCAGCTTCAAGTTCTGGACCATATACTCGGTGTCCCAATGGCCATCCTTTACCTGCTGGACCGTAAGGCGGCAGGGGTGCTAAATAGCGATGCAGGATAAGTTCTACCCAACGTCGTACAGCTTCAATCCCAAACCCATCTTTGACCCTCAGGGCAACTGATACTGCAACCTTTCGATAGCTAGGCGGAATTACATAAAGTTCGGTGGTCACCAATCTGCGAGGGTTGAGATAACGGCAAACTCCTTGCAGCATAGGGAGATCTGGCATTGGGGCATTCGGATGAAGGGGGTCATGTTCTGGCCATATCATTACCGTCACCACCCCAGCTGCTTTAGTACTTCGAGTTGGAGGATGAAAGCGCGGTAAACATTCAGCTCGACCAATGCTAATGCCAGGTGTCATAAAGGCGAGTTCTTGAAAATCTTGAGCCGTAACAGCGCGATCACGCCGACGCAGTTCCCCAGGTATCCGCAATAAAGCTTCTTCAATGGTTTCTGCATCTGCCCCGCCAGTGGCTGTCAGATAATTGATAACTTTAACTTTATTCACCTCAATTTTGCTAACTGCACCTGTCAGTACATTGCCTTCAACCCCTCCCCCATGACGATAACCACGTACCCGAATCCGTTCCCCCCATTGTGGAATGCGACCTCTTAGACCATCACCAAAACGGATGATTCCAGATTCGGGATCTAACAGGTAATGAAGAGACTCACGGTTACTACCATAGAAATCATCAACTCTTGTCCAAGCTATCCACTGTTGTCCGCCTTCCTCAACCTCCAAGATCATCTGGTGACGGTCATTATCCGGCAGAACGGGTTGATGTGCCAGCGAGAAGACCTGAGATGCTTGCCCATTGCCATCTCCAAGATATTCTGCTGCGGCAACGCTCGCATGTTCTGCTTCTGCTGCATTGACTGTAATCAACTGCAACTTCTTAAAACGGCTACCATCACGGCGGAATACGCGAATCCAGCAAATGAGCTGTTCTGCTCGATCTTCATCCAACAGGGGTGGGAAATCACCAGTTCCTGCCAGGTCTTCGTCAATATCCGGTACACCGATATCATTGTCGTTAGTTGGCAGTTCTACTCTCACCACCCCTCCCTGATTGAGTCCATCTGTGGTATCGGCAATAACCCGTAGTGAACGATATTGAGGCTGATTATTCCGTAATGGTCTCAACGTCGATATCTGCCACTCAAGCTGTGACTTGACAAGGGAGGTTCCCGGTCTCGGGCATGGTGTAATCTCATCAATGCCAGTTGATGGCAGATCCAATTCAAATCCGATATTCAACATAGCGGCGGCGTTCCCAGGTGAAGTCCATTCTTGTTTGTCAAAGCCCTTATCAGCTAAAATGGCAATCCAAATCATGCCATCTACAGCGGTGCTAAAGTCTAAAGACTCTGAAAGATCCTCAGGATCCAGCGTCTTAGTTTCGTAGTAGATCCGAGGTCTTTCCGCTAATGCTTCGGGCAAAGCATCAACAGTACGTAGCACAAATTCATATACTTCTGCTTCTTCAGCCGACGGTGCCTCAGTCCATGTCCGGCAAACCCCAAGACATGAGACTGGCCATACCGTGGTTTCTGTAAGAGTGTGGAAATCTAGCTTGCTAGCCTTGGCAACACTCTGTTGTGGTACAAAAACACCAGAGGATTCTTGAGTCGTAAGTGATAAGAGTACTCGTGCAGCTTGTCCAGGTCGTAACGGCAACTGCAATAGGCGGAGATATTCCAGATAGGTAGTCTCTGGTATTTGGTTGAAGCGGTAGAGTAAGTTCTCTGCCTGAAAGGCAAATAGTTCTAGTAATGTAATCGCTGGATCGCTTTCATTATGATCGGTCCACTCCGGATTATAGATCGGAATGCGGGACTTTAACTCAGCGATCAACTGCTGATAATTACGATCATCAAGGATTGGACTAGATAACGGCATACGCTACTCCAAATAAAGAGGATAAACAAAGTTATCGCGACGACCATCTCGCAGGTGGGTATATTGAATATCCACGATGACCATCGCAGGATCATCTCCTGCCATACATCTCACTAGGTCAACAGAAATACGTGGCTCCCAGGTTCTTAAGGCTCGTTCAATTTCTCGTTGGATCTGCGCACACGTAGCCGTGGTATTAGGTTGCATCAAAAAGCGCCGTAACCCACAACCAAATGATGGCAGCATGATCCGCTCACCAGGTTCGGTATCTAAAATAATGGCAATAGACTGACGGACTTTCTCCGGTCCTTCGATTTGAGGAAGCTTTCCATCAGGCATGGGGGCGATCGGGATGCCTATACCTTTGCCTAGAACTGCTTTACTGCTAAGAATATTCATGTGAAAACTCCCCATAAGAATATGTGAAGTGGTAGATGTCTTTTTATATACTGAGTATCAAAAAGGCAATTCATGTAAACTCTCCTGTTGTTGGTAAGTATTTTTCATATTTCCACTGACATATACGTCGTGGTTCATATTCCAAATCTGATGTTAGATTTAAACTACTACCTGCTGGGTTAGCTTCATTTGCTTGCTTGTCTGACTGCTCTTTAAAGACATTAGAAAGTGACACCAAAGGCGCATTGGAATACTGTTGGAGACCAGGTTGGATTTGATTAGCATTGGTATCAAAAGCTTCTGCTAGATCGGTTGACAAATCATCAACTAACTGAGTATTGATTTCCACACCATTCATGACTGAGCCCTCAACCTCGAGTTCAAAACCTGGTGCATCAACATCAACCTGGAGCTCAGCATCGATCCCAATTTGGGGAGGTATCGCTGCCAGTTCCGTTTGTAAGCCGCTATCGATTTTAATGCTTGGTGGAATACAGAATTTTAAAGCGAGTAAGAACCAGAGATTAAAGATAAATACTACGATGGGCAAAAAGAGGTTCAACACAAACAAGGCAACGATTGTGATCAACGGGATGGAGAAAAAGCAAATAGCTTTATCTCCCATCGATCCACCGCCCAAGGATGTCCCATCAATCTTTGGCTGTAAAGTTTGGGGCTGCACAAACCTTACCGGCGAAAATCGGCCAATTGGCCGAGCAGTTGCTTGGGCTGCAAGCTCAGCTAAATTCGGCATTTGGATGGTAACAGGACGATTAGCTGTACCAAGCAAGTCAAACTGGGATGCTAGACGGTATGGCTCGGTGCTCTCACTCCAGATAAGATCGCCGTTACAATCAGGCGCATCAATATTGAGTCCCTGTCGAGGGCAATGAGGATTATGCCGACGGAAAAAGCAACGAATCTCATAGATCGATTCATCATCAAACCTGGACTCGCCACTTGTAGTGACCTCAAGTGCACTTGTCGGGAGTACCCCAAAATAAATGGCACGACCACGGGCATCATAAGTTGGACGATTGGGATCGGCGTGTAACCGATACAGGGGGAACCAAGCTTCCTGAATTTCTTTGGGTGTTTCTTCTACCTTCTGCCATTGTCCTATCCCTTTATGTTCACTGGGAACCCAGCCTTCCTTAAAGTTTTGTACTCCATACTTGACTTGCCAATCTTTGAGTGCTTTCTGATTCGCTTCAATCGCCTGCATGGCAGTCTTATGGGCTTCGTCATATGTTCCCTTTTGGCGCATGCGAGCAATGCGTTTAGCCCGCCGTTTTGCCCAACCTGGTCGTAGAGGCATTGTCTCATCCAATTCGCTTAACTTCGCTCTCGCTACTATGATTTCATGCATTAAAGTCAATGCCTCTGGCCTCGCCTCTTCTGAATAATTCAGCCTCTGGCATCTAACTACAAAGCCGGCTTGACACACCTTTTCAGCGTCAACCGAAGGAAAACCAGGGATATCACAATGCAGCTCACAGACAACCAGATAATATCTGCTGTGACTAGGGAGATAAATTTTGCGCATCCCAGTCTCCACAAGCTGGGACTTGCGAAGATTCTTGATTGTATCACCCTTGTTAAACGGCTTTCCATTTTCTTTCACGGGAAATAGACTAGCTACTTTGTCAATGAATTGACCTGGGTCGGCAGCGATGTAATTAACTTCATAAATACGATCAACATTATTATTAAATTTCAAAGAGTGCTGTGGGTCTTTAAGGAATTCGTTTAAGAAATCATCATTAGAAAACTTTTGCAATACAGGTTTTGTTTTACGGCCAGAGTCAGGTACACCAGCCTTTTGCCACCGATACCAGGGGGCAGTTATCTTCCAGGGATGAGCATATTGATTGTTTGTTTTCATCATTATTCACCTTCGATAACTTATCTTGGTTTTACCATACGTTCCCAGCACCAGGCGTATAGGAAGGAGATATAACTGAGTTTGTAATCAAAGTTGAACAGCGAACTGTCCCATCGCAGTTCACAGCTGCAGAATGGACATTGACAACGCTGGCATTAATTTCAACTGTTGAGTTTGCTGTCACACGAACTTGTCCTCCTACATTCATGATTACTTCACAGCCATTTGCGTGTTTTAGTGTGAGCTGTTGTTGACTATCGTCGAATACCAGTTTGTGCCCACTCTGCATCGACAACGTAATTTTGCTAGCACTTTCTGCATCATCGAATTCCAGTAGGCTTCCTGAGCGAGTTTTGAGTAAGCGTTTATTATTTCCAGACTCGGGATTTTCAGGTAAGGTCTCTCGACCATTCCACACAGCCCCTACGATATAAGGTCTATCAATATTTCCCGCTTCAAAGCTAACAACGACTTCACTATCTACAGCTGGAAGTATCTCTAGCCCCTGATCGTCGTCGGCATAGGGCGTGACTAGACGTGCCCATGAAAATACTGTTTCTCCAGTCTCCCCTAGCCACGGGAAGCTTACTTTAATGCGTCCTTGGTTATCAGGATCGATAATATCTTTGACGATCGCTGAATAAATGCCAAAGAAACGTTTGCTGGCAGTACCACCATCATACTGATCGAATCTCATGATGCGACCTCCAGAGTAGGTCTTTCTGCTTCAAAGTTTGTCCGATGTCCATTAACTAAATCATAAGTCTGGATAACTTTGGTGACATAATAACCACTTCCTGCAAATGGAGGGGCTACTCGCTGTAAGGTGAGACGACTTCCCACAATCATCTCTGGAGTTCCACTTGTTACGCCACGAACTTGTACGAACTGTCTAGACCGACGCAGTAGTTCTGCCTTGGCCCAAGTTCTAGCTGCATCACGATTAAGAGGAACCTCTCGGGTACGGAAACTGTCAAAATTACCCAATGCATTGTTCAGTACTGTGATGCCACTTCGACCACTGGTCACTTCCGAGGAAATTACACTGTCGTTAGCAACTTCATCGATTGGGTCTCGTTGTTCGATGTCATAACCACTTACATTGATGCTAGTTCGTTGATGAGCCAGATCTGCTCTTGCCTCTAATTGCAGCAAATGGTTTCCGTTGACAAGAGTCAACTCTGTGCCCTGTCGCTTATCCCGTGTTTTGAAATAAAGAGTTCTATCTTGGAACCAGAGTTCTGCCTGTAATAAACGGGCTCGCTCACGCAAGAATGCTAGATCGCTTATATTCCATTGTTGGACAACTTTATGCGTCGGTCCGTCTACATCACAGTCCGCACGAATGCCATGTTCTTCGGCGATCGCCTGCGCGATATCCGCATCAGATACCTCCTCATAGGTTTTCATGCGATGAGTCATGCGGAGCTTCATCAACTCATCTTCAGCAAAAATTACGATTTGGGGCTCTCTTCCTTCAAAGTAAACAGCTTCGATAGCAGTAATTACCCCTAAAAAGATTTTGTATGCATTTGTTGCCGGACCCAGGGTAACATCAATTTGTTTGCCAAAGTCAAAAATACTGCCATCGAAATAAAGCTCACCTTCGTCAGAAGCTTGGCTAATTGGACCCCAAGCAGTAAATCTTGCTGCGAGTCGCTTCATGCCACTACAGTCCTCTTCAACTTCCAGACGGAGCAGATCGCGAGCCAGTGAACCCTGACGTTCCCCATCAATTAGGAAGATAGGCGCATTTGAAGTAAAAAGTTCTGTGACCATTGTGATAACTAATCCTCATTTCCAAACGCAGATGTTCGTTTCTCATCGAGGATTACGCGATCTCGTAATCCTCTATAAAGAGGAAGCTGCTCCCATTTTGGCGATGTCGCTTTCTTCTGTTGTTCTTGTTTCTCTTGCAGTGTGATTTCTGATTGTAATTTATCAACATATACAGGCATTGATTTTTCCTAGTGTTTTTTCAAGTGACATTTATATAAATCTTTGTGCTTTGTCCTATTAGTGAGCAAGGATTGGGTGTTCATTCCCTAGTTAAAGCCTCCCATGCGGGTACAGTTGGATCTGAGGTGTTAGGTGGCATATCGCTTTGGAGTCTCGATTTAAGCGAAGCTTGACCCATCAATAAGTTTTTGCGCTCATCTTTGCCGATATTTACTAGATCGCGTAAAGGAATACCAAAGCCATAACCTAGCACTCGCTTATCTGCCCGGACAAGATTCAGTCTTTTGATTGCGCCACTACTTCCCACAAAAGCTAGTCTCGTAGCATGGGTTGCTGTGTCGTAATTTTCGGTCTTCAAAGTTTCTAGCGCATGGCCCACTCCTCCTGCTTTAGATAATGCATATCCTGTTGTCAGTGCTTTTAGTGCATCATTCCTAACTTCAGGCGCTTTTGTAGATGAAGCTAGACCAAGCATGGTAGATGTATCCTGGAAAGAGCTAAACTTTACACCGCTTTTGACTCCAAGACCCATTGAGGCACTGATTTTCCCCCCAATCTTAATTTCTGCACCTGCTGTAAGGCTCAGCGGATTACTGATACCATCTGTCAAAGCGCGCCAGGCATTAGGATCGATACCTGCTCGCTGAGCAACTTGAGCCAGGCTTTCATTGTCAAAAGCTTTAATAACTTTATTGTTTAATGCCGAATTAAAGTTAGTAAGACCATTGCTAATAGGATTATTCAACTGGTTGTTTAAGTTATCAGATAACGTATTGTTTCTACTCCCTGGTTGAGCTGCGGTTTGAGTTTCTGACGAAGACTCGCCTCCTCCCTCATTAGCCCCTGGACCGATCTCATTAAATTGATATTCTGGGTTTTGCGCCTTGATAGACAGAGAAACCTTGGCACGCAATGGGGTTCCATCATGAGCAAAATGATCTAGGTCTACGTTGAGACTTTCCACCACACCATCGATGATGATTTGTCCCCAATGAAACCGCACCTTTGGCGGGGCTTGGTTTCTACCTGTCTGCGTTTTTGGTTTGATAAAATACTCTACCTTTGAAGTGTGATCGAGTACGGATGTTCCCTCATCTGCGGTGTCAAACATCAGGTCAAAAGACAAGGTAGTTGAACTAGTGCCGACATACTGACGAGCCTGACGTCCTCTCTGTCGTCCACCTTCGGTTTGATTTTTCATCTGCATGCGCAACGAAGTGGGATTCAGCTGCACTTGGATTGGGTCACCAATTGGGCGAGCGTTTTCATCGGTGCCGATCTCTTGCAATGTAGCTTTAGTGAGCGAGGGCATAGTTTATCTCCTATTAAACGAGACGTAGTCCTTCATGGGTGATTTGCATTTCTTCGATCGCAATCTCACCTGTCTTGGCATTTAGCTCCGGTCCACGGATACGAGTTGGCAGGCCTCGATCGAACTCCCAACTTGCAACAACTTGCTCTCCTTTGCCCAGAACTTCTATGACACCGTCATAACGGGAAATCGGTCGCTTTCCTGCTACCGTATGTTGTATCCAATTCCATAAGTCTTTGTTTAGGGTTGCGGGTTCATTGGTATCGACCGAATAGAACATCCCCCGTTTCAAAGTGAGGGGTGGATAACGTGCACGTCCTGAAAGGCGAACTATACCGTCATTTCGTCCCCCTTCCAGATAATCTTGTACATCCATCGTAATTTCCAAACCACTTATCTCCTGAAAAGCACCATTGCCAAGAACATCTCCATTAGCCGAATCATTAGGCAGGCGGTTAAGACCTGTCTGTGATTCCCCTGATATTGCTTCTGGGCTTTTTCTTAACTTGACCTGAAAACGGAAAGTCTGTATCAAATGATTATCATGATTCACCATTGATTCTCTCCTCCATGACGAGCGTTCCATCCCCGGCTCGGTTGATTTGTAAAACGATAAACTCCAGAGGTTCGGCAGGAGCGACTCCAATCTCGACTATTAATTGACCGTTATCCACCCTATAAGGTGGATTGAGCGTGTTGTCACAACGAACAAAAAAGGCTTCCGCTTCGCTGGCACCTCTGAAGGCACCAAGCCGATAAAGACGGCGTAACAAAGCACTAAACATGTGGATAATCTCACGCCGAAGCGATTGCGTATTAGGCTCAAACACGATCCAGTGCATCTCACGTATTAGTGTTCGCTTGAGCATTAAGATCAGTCGTCGTACAGATAGTTGCCGCCAAAGGAGGTCAGTACTCAACGTGCGCGCACCAGTAAGTAATACACCATCCCGTTCCTGGGTATAGACATTAATCCCCTGGATATGAAAAAGGTCATGATTAGAGGGGCTGATCTTCTCACTTGGCTTTATGACTTCCCTGGCGAATTCATTTGCTGGCCCCCATGCAATATTAAATCTAAGTTCCTTTGCGGCAATAATACCAGCTGCTACAGCACTGGGTGGAATTTCGATGAATCTATGTCGGGTTTCATCAAAGTTGACAAGATGTAACCAGGGAAAGTATGCTCCTGCATAGGAACTGTTGAAATAACTACGCCATTCAAGAATTTGTTGAGGCTTCAAGCCAGGTGGAACATCTAGTAGAACGATATATTCACGAATGTCTCGCACAAAATCGATGATCTGCTTTTGTAAATCAATAATCTTGGTCAGATCGGCAGCTCTGGTCGGATTTAAGGTTAGCCCTAGCAACTCGCCTTCAAGGGTTTCTTGTGATAAGAACTTTGCATAGACACATTCTGCGAATTCAGATCCCCCCAGTGAAGGCTTATCATGAATGTCTGATTTAGGAGGTAATGGTTTCGGGCTATAGAGATCGGGAACTACAATTTGTGTGAGATCGCCAAGACCAACCAGAGCTTGTATTCCTGAAAATTTCTTGTCTTCATTTAGATCCCATTGAGAATCAAAGAAGTCATTATGAGTGATGTCTGGATAACGGTCTTCCCCCCCTGTAAATTGTACACCTGCGGGTTCTTCAATGATTAAGGTGGAATCATTAGGTTTTATAAAAGCATCAGCCCAGCTAATGTCAGGCCAGATCAGTTGAGACTCTTGGCACAAAATGGTAGCGATCCAGCGCGGATGATCGACATGTAGCCCCAGATTTGAGTACTTTTCTTCATGACCAGCGCCATCATTGACTAATAGACTTGCCTCAATAATCTCAAAACTTGAAATCTCCGCCGAAGTAGGAGAGTCAAGCTTTGCAATACGGTTTTTTATTAGCGGAGTTGTATCTCCTCTGTCGATAATGGACTTAACATACCTGAATTGATAATCACCATTGACTAATACAATTCTAAGTAATGTCCCAACGGGAATACTCTCACTAACCTTAAATTGAATCTTTTCGGAGTTGAGTGCAATTCCTTGTAACGGACGTATACGGAATTGAATCCTAGCTCGAAGGTCATTACCCCAAGTGCCTTCATTGCGAGCATGTAAGATAATCTTTATTTTCTTTCCTTTCTTTTTTTCAACCTTCACGCCTGCCAGAACACCTTGTGCAGTCGCTCCGGCATTCAAACTTTCGTCGCTGTATTCATGGACAATCCGCACAATATATGCACGACGGGCCCCTTGCTCGAAATATGCTGCTACTGCATAGGGCAATAATCCAGGACCTTCAAAGCCCCCGAATACACGCCGATATTCGTCGAAGCTTTCAACTGGAATGGCAATGCTGCGAATACGTGGCCTATGAGGATCGCACATCCGCCAATCATCACTATGGGCTGCTGTTTCATCCACAAGTGGAATTCGACAGGGTCCACGAGGCGCAACTCCTACAAAAGCACACACATCCATGGGCTGTCCAGTGAGTTTGCGTATTGGCTCTGGTTGCGCTTTATAGAGGCCAGGAGCCCCCAGTGATATATGGTTAAGTGCTTTCATAAACCAATGCCTTTCAGTAAATTACCTATTCGTATTTGATTCCCTCATGCACGAGGTGTAGCTCTTCCATGGCAACCTCCCCTCCACCCTTAGCGGCTAAGGTCGGTCCAACCCATTTCTTCGGCTGTGCATTTCTCAGAGTAAATGTGGCAACTTCCTCACGTGCCTCATCCAGTAACATAATTCTCACATTTTGTGGCTCATAGTTACCTTCTCCTACTCGCTTAAACCATTCGTAAAGTTTCGTCGAACCAATAAGTCCCCGTTTAAGCGTGACATCATCGTTCTTAAACGTATTTGCCACCTTGCGAACGGTATTTTCTGGATCGTTACCGTTGCGGTATTCAGAGTAATTTAGTTCTACACCTAAACCACTAACATCTGAGAATCCGCCTACAACACTTGCTTCGTCTGCATCACCGAGAGAAATCAAGTAATTAAAAGCGCCGTAAGGATTGTCACGATACGTTGCCATTTTCTATCTCCTTGTTTATGTATTAGCATCAGCAGTCCATTGACCCACACGGAAAATCACAAACTCAGCTGGCTTAACAGGAGCAACTCCAACCAAGCAGATCATGCGACCATTATCGAGGTCGTTTTGGGTCATTGTAGTGCGGTCACAGCGTACGAAATAAGCCTTTTCTGGTGTATCTCCCAACAAAGCGCCATCACGCCACAACACATACAGAAAATCTTCAACCGTGCGTCGGATATTAGACCAGAGATGTCGATTGTTGGGTTCGAACACTGCCCACTGAGTGCCCTTGTCTAGCGTGTGTTCTAAATAGATGAACAAACGACGGACATTGACATATTTCCACTCTGGGTCGGAACTCATGGTTCGGGCCCCCCAGACTCGGTTGCCCCGTCCTTCAAAAAAACGCAGACAATTTACTCCTTCTGGATTTAATACATCCTGGCGTCTGCTGTTGATATTGGTTTCAAAGCGGTTTAAACCGCGTACTACTTCATTTGCAGGAGCTTTGTGTACACCTCGCTCAATATCGCTGCGAGCATAGATTCCCGCTACAAAACCCGAAGGTGGCAATAACAAACGCTTTTGCGGAGCTCCCTGACTGGGACGTGATGTTGGATCCAAGATTTCAATCCAGGGATGATACATCGCAGCATATTTTGTATCGAAGCGACCACGATAGGCTCGTATTTTGTTTAATGAAGACTGTACGGGTGCATCGACAATTCCAATCCGATAGCGCAGCGCTTCGCAATGCTCAATCAGGACCTCAGCAACCTGCGTAGCCTCCTCTAAACTACCTCCGTCTGGCGTAGCGACGATGGCAATATCATCGATCTCCCCAAGTGCTGCCAAGCCTGTAGCCTTATTTTTAGCGTTATCTGGATCGGCTTCCTTACCCTTAATATCGCTATAGGTTACTAAGGAACCATCAGTTCCGCTTTGTAAGCGTGGCTGGGTATTCCCTTGCAGCGCGATTATCAATCTTGCTGCATCAAAGTCATCATTACTTGGGGTCCAGTCCAACCAAACCACAGAATCTTCATCTTCTGGATCGTCAAGCTGAAGAATATCAGCGATATAACGCTTTTGATCTTGATGGGAGGCAAGTTGTTCATAGACATCTATTCGGTTTGCATTCACAGTAACTCTGACTCGCATCGAGATCGCATTTATCTGTGCATTGTCAGCCAAGGTAACTTCACCACCGCTTCCGAGAAAAGTCTGCTTATCATCAGCATCCACTTGGATTACTGCCAATCTTGCTTCAGTAACAGGTTTATTACCACTCAAAGGTGTCTCGCTATCAGAGAAGATTTCGATGACAGCACCTGCCTTAACTCCTTTGAGCTGTACGTCACCAGTGTCAGTTTTGGTATACGGTGTTAGCTTGCTTCTTATTACCTCAGTAACAACATGAACTTCGCCCATTTTGCCTGGCCAGCGAGCCCGCCAAGTGGCATTTTGACCAGCTGCAACGCTGACTACTTGTGAAGCACAGCATTCATAGTTTGGATTTCCTCCGCCATCAATTCCACCGCTAGGTTGAACAAAAACCCTGGAGACATATAACCGTCTGCCGCCATTGATAAAAAAGGCTCGTGCAGCATGTGCGAGATAACAAATATGGTCATTACCACTAGGCTCTAATGATTCAAGACCACCATAAACCCGTTCAAATTCTGTGAAACTCGTAATGAGGCGTGGCTCACAATGTGATGGCCCCCCTGGATAGCGTACTGGTCCGAAATGAGTCATGCCAGTAAACCCCGTTGTGCTTGTCGCAACTCCCTCCAGAGACTTGGAACGAAAGCTGACTTCTTCTACATAAACTCCTGGTGCCAAATATTCAGGCATTAGCTTCTCCTTTTTAGAAAATCAAATCGGATACTCGTGGCAATTTATCCACGGGTTTTGTCAGTTAATTCTCTCTCTCCGGAGAGAAGGTGCAGATCCCATCTATTAATGCATCACCTTGCTTTGTAACAGACCCATTTAAGTTAGTTTTTTCGACCTGGCGAAAAACACCAAATTCCTGTTCCAGCAATCTGAGTAGTTTTTCTTCTAGTGGAGTTAGATAGGGACGCTTAATTTTTCCCAAATGCTCTAAAAGAACACAACCAGCTTTTTCCAAAGTTCCACAATCGAGTAACCTGGTTAGACGAGTGGCTAATTCCTGCATCTGAGTACATTCTTCTGGGCTGTAGTTCAAAGATTGTAAATAATCGAGTTCGATAAACTCTACTGTTCCGTTCCAAAGTTGTAAATGGCAGCTATCTTCTTGAACTGCACTCACAATTCCCCAACACTTATTTTTTCCTCTGAGTTTGGGTTCATCTTTAGCGAGGAGCAAACAAACTTCAGCTACATAATGAGGATTGCTAACGTTTGCGACTCTTGTCAGTTCCCTAACTACTTCTTTCACCATCCGAGTTGAAGGAACTTTTCCTCCTGCATAAACTACTGATTGTTGCCAAGCAACTCTCTGTAACTTTGGTTCTAAAGGGGTCAGCGGTCGGCACTGGGATTCTCTACTGGGTAATATGTGCACAAATTGTGCACATTCAACAACAGACAGATTATCTACCACCATGGCAGCACCAATTAAGTTGTATGAATGCCGTCGATGAAAGCCGAAACATTCCAAACAATAATCTTCAAATCTAGAGTGGGTCGAACGATAGAGTCGTTGGTCTCGTAATTGTTGTAAGGCTTTTCCTGCTAAATAGAAGGATTGCTTGACCTGTTTTTCTAACTGTTCTCGAGTATTTTGTTCTTTCAGTGTTAGCTCAAGAGTAATGTCTAACTCTTCTACCTTTACAGTTGGGACTAATGGAGAATTAGCTTTTGGCTCATTTAAAGCTATAGTGACTGATCCTGGGGAATTATGCTCTTGAGTGAACTGCACTTTTCTGGTCTCCAGATTTTTTTAGTT
>JAAUYH010048807.1_pt1 | contig 21401 bp, 17 predicted proteins | sample 7278061 | NCBI WGS metagenome assembly JAAUYH01 (sample SAMN14350203, study PRJNA611818) | marine sediment metagenome | isolation source: surface marine sediment (0.6m) | place: French Polynesia: Moorea | collected 2018-08 | reverse complement strand
TGAAGAGGCAACTATGTCAACATGGTACTTATCCATCGAATTCGGATGAACTCTTCTGCAAGTTGTGTACTATTTGGAATGCACTAACAGATGAGTATTATGCTACCTTACTCCACTCTATGCCACGTAGGGTGGCTGCAGTAATCAAAAATGAGTGGAGCTCTACCAAGTATTAGTGCAATGGTTTTACGTAAATGATAGTTAAATACTTTACACCGCCGTTATAAATGTTCCCGCTTTTTCTTCTATTAGGGTTGTCCTATTTTTTGTCCACCTACTGTACATACCTATTATTGCGAATTTTTGCGACTTCACTGCCGCTGTAGATTGCGTCGCCCGGTATCATAATTTCTGAAAACCTACGGGCTGTTTTACAGCAGATCGACCTTCATTTGTGCTTTGCAACCAAGCACAATAGCTGACAAACTCCGGGTGTCTCTATGCAGCCTATACCACTATCTTCAGCAAAAGTCACCAACTTACTTGGTGCGTGGCGAGAGGCATGTCTCTGTTCATTAGCGGCGTGCATATCACGTGTGCGCAAGCGCGAAGGAATATTTTCTGGTCAAAATGCCGGGTATCTATAGCGCAGAAGTGAGAGCGGCACAAACGTGTAAAGAATTGTGGACCTTTAAGTATTTCGTTGTGTAGAGAACAATGACCGGAAGAAGTGAGTGAGCTAAGACACGTTACTTCGATCAATTTGGGTTGCAACCGAGTTCCTTCGTTGTATACTAGAACGTGTGTCTGTATCCGCCTAACAACGATGACCGCAACCGACCGAGAAGCGTGGTATCGCCACAAGGCACGAGGAACAACGATGTATAACCAGAAAGGGTAGATATTGGTTAGGCAGTGCCCACTATCCCCGATTCGATGCGATGAGGGTACATCTTTGAGGTTGGTTGTTGAGTTTTCAGGAATGCCTGCCTCTGAGCAGAAGTTATGATTGTATTTATTGGGCACCGAGCCTTACATCTGTAATGACTGAAGAATTATGAATAAGACGCTCGTAATATACTAAAAAGGGGTAAAGAAGGAATTGAGTATGGCCTATCGCAAGAAGTATTGAGTGATGTGTCAAACACGACACAATAATAGAAAGGTAATACACACGCATATTGCAGATTGTCGATATATTGAGCAAAAACGCAATAGCGGTTGGATTATTCAGCGAACACGACATGTTCAAGCATGCACCACTAGACACTATGGAGCGTAGGCGACAGTATAGCGTACGCGACACTAAGGCGTAGGCGACACCACAGCAGTGTGGTAGAACTACTGATTGAGTAAAAATTCAACAAACTCATTCGGGTCATGCGCAGCATTGTCCAACACGTCCCCTTTTGGTGTAGTTCGTCTTATTTCATCTGGGTGACGAGGAAACGTTCTTTCGTGCAGCACTTTGTTAAGTGGGGCAGCTGTCTGCCTGTTATATTTGTTCAGTGCATCCGCAATCATGTAGTGCTGAGGGATCCAAAACACGCGCCGTAAAGGACCATTCTCGAACAGGGACCGCATCATTGCAAGGTCCATCGTGTTTCTTCACTCTTCATGTTCTTTGTTGGTGCACGCGAGATTGAATAAACCACGAGAGTAGGTTCCAAGTTCAATTGCCGTTTCTTTATAACACTCACCCGACAGCTTAGAGATGTAGAACGATTTGTCGAATGACACAAAATCTAAAATGGAGATGCTAAGACGGCTTTTTACTTCATTCATTCATGCAAGCAACAGACTTTCATTTTTTCTGGCAGCATAATCACTAAACAAATATAACGTTTTATTGAGAGATTGCTTTGGGTAGAATATATATCACCAGAACTGTGCAAACAGTTCGCCGAATATGAAAAAAATCAAGAAGGAAGTCCCGAAAGAGAAAGGGTTTCACGTAAAATTCCTCTAATTTACTTAATTGTTCAAATTTAGACCAATACTACGGTCATGGAATCTATAAAGACAAGTAGTATATAATCAAAACCTTATAAAATGAAACAGAATGTTACACGAAAAGAACGCGAAGTAGAAGTATAGGTGTACACAAGACTACCTTGAAATCTGGGTTGAATAAGCACCAAATAAAAATTCCGATCTCAGAGTGAATGGAGTCACTTCTTTGGATTGAAGCCAAATTCAAAGTATTAAATTTCTGAATTCAAAGAAGTCATCTCTGAATTCAGCCTCAGTTCATCCGATAAGCCATCTGCTAATCAACTTCAGTATAAAAGGTTTAAGCAGCATTCCGCATTCAAATAACGTTTTGAACTGGTTTTGTTCGGGCTGCATACGCATTGGAACGTCTTTCTAGTGCAGGTGAATGGAGTACACAGTTAATTGTAATTATGGTAAGGTGTAAAATCATATTTCTAACGATTTAAGATTATTGATACTGTAAAACACTGGATTAAGTGTCGGTGTCGGTGCCAAAGAACGCCAAATTTTTCTCTTGGAGGCAGTGATGGAAATTACTCACGATTCCTCTCCCATCATACTCGACTGTAAGGGACCTACGAGCAATGGACTGGATTCTTACGAGCTTTGCGCTTCTACCGTTAAACATACACCAAATCTATTATCCCAAGCGATGTCTACTTCCGCTTCTTCTTACTACTATTTTGCGGAGTGGCAATTTGTCGGGAACCTAATTGACCCGGCACGACTCAGCAGGGATCAAAGGCATGGAAAGAAGAGAAATTTTGGGAACCAAATGAATCAGAATGTCATCATGGGCATGAGGAATAAGACGAACGCTCGTCAAAAACACGTTCAGACCCATCAGTTTCGTGAAGAGCGCGTTAGATTCTTGCGCACAAGTTTGGATCACACGTTTGCAGCAATGACCCCGCAATGACTCTGCAATGACAGAGGTGACACTATTTTGGAAGCGTGCCGGGATTGCTTGATTCAACCAACCATTTGTGGCTGAAAATTAACCTGTCAGTCAAAGTGCCAATATTGATGGCCAAGATCTATTTTTATGGAAGACAACAGAATTCCCATTTGAGTGCCAATTCGTAAATGCATGATAACATTTACGGTATTAGAGGCATCGTATCCAGTGAGTGCTGTACAGTGCAACACTGTAACAGATGGACTCCCACGAATCTGTAACCGACTCGCCGACCTTTCTTCTCTAGTGTGCTGCCTTTTCCTCGCGATAAAATGTGTTGCTCCTCGCATGTGAGATACAAACTACTGCATGCCATTCGCCGCACGCAGTGTACGGAACAACAAGGATTGTTGCAGAGAAATGAGATCGCCTTAGAGAGTCAACAGCTGTTTTGGCACTATGCCATGTCACACAAGCTCGGCAACTGAAATGTAGATTCTATTTATCTGCTGATGTAATCAGTTTTATGTTGTCCACTTACTCTACTCATGTTAATTTCATTACTACCTGTGCTTACGAGATGGATGAATCTTCTACTACCGTTGAGGCGACTGAGCATCTATACAACCAAAGCCTTGTCCTGAGGCAATGAGGATTACTCAGGATCGTACATGTCACTTCTCTCAATTATGTAATTCTATCTACCTATTCAGTATGAACATGGACACATCAGTTCGGACTAGTAACGTTTCTTCACACAACTTGGTTCAGCCTAAGCTTTGTATTACTCTGGTCAAGTACGCTACTTCGCCTTCATTTAGTAGCATGAATTCTACTCCAAGCAGGGGTACTAGACTCAGTAGTGCTAGACTGAAGCATCACATAGTTTACTATGAAACGTCTCTTCACCTCTCTTATTCTAGAGACCAAACTACGAACAATGGACGCAGGTAATTTGAAGAGAAAAAGCCTATTTTTAAATAGATTGACCATACAGCGAATGAAAAGAGAGTAAGGCGGGCTAGCAAACACTGATGGTTTCCCGTGACACACTAGGAAGGGCCCGAGTCAGCACACAGTTGCTCAGTGTCCATGCAACTTTCGGAAGACTTCGGAAAGTAGTAGGGTTGAAGGCAATGCTTCCTTCCTTGCTTGTGTCCATTCAGTAACGTGGAAATCAATTAGGAATAATGTAGAAATTTTTGAAAGCAAGATGCTGTCTCTCTTAAACAACAAATAGTACTCTCCTATCATCATAGACCAGAACGGAACTGTTTATCTGTTCTTCCACGTGGCTGAGCATTATAGAAGCCGACAAGGCAATTGCGCGAGTTGCGGAAAACTCTGCGACCCCACTTGTTGGTCTCTTATGTAAATCAGTGTTGTTCTGTACTGTAGATTGGTCCCAGGGATATGTGCCTGCTCACTCAAAATAGTACTCTCCTATCATCATAGACCAGAACGGAACTGTTTATCTGTTTTTCCACGTGGCTGAGCATTATAGAAGTCGACAAGCTTCTATCGTTCGCCCTTTCTCTGCACATCCTTTCTATAACCTTATTTTTTACATTATCCTCACAAATCATCCATTAGAAAGAATAAAACAGGAGATCTGTGCTACCTGAAGATGAATCCTGTTTCAAAAATTCGAAGTATATTCTTAGTGCACAGCTTTGAGCACAATAGGACTTAAATCAACAATCAATCCCTAATTTATTTGGAATTGAAATCATCCTAACTGATGCAGTATTGCCCAAACAACTCTTGTTTGAAGCCAGAAGAGTGATCTAAAAGTGAGCTCTTCTCTGAAAATCTGGTCTACTGCGATCCATCATCATTAAGAATGGCGGATAAATTCTGAGGAAGCTGCCGTGCACCAGAAGTCTTACTCACTTATTTCTCATTGCCTATACGATCAATTGTCGAAAATGGCCATCAATAGGGTTGTAGTAGCTGGTTAGAAAAATGTAATAATTACTTGCTTAAAATGATATATATTGCATTAGTAATTGACACGCTCTTTTGAATTTTAGGCCATTATTCATAGACTGTGGAAGCCAAAAATACAATTAAACTACAATTTTTACGCAAGAGTTAAGTTATCTGCCACTTTCGATGACTAATTCTGACTAGTCCCTTCTGTTGTGCATCTGCTCTATTTGCATGCTAGCATTTTTGATTTTACTTGGGTTACAGGACTGTGATTGCCACATGAAAGGACTTTGAAGTACAAAAAGTCTCTATTACTACTACTTCCATTCCAAAAAGTCTGTCGCCTTGTTAGTTAAGTATAATTCCATTTTGTCAAGGTTCATATACACCGTTCGCGACACCATAAGTTTAAATTTTTCGCGATACAGCAGCAGCCACTAAAGCCAATTGTAATCCTCGAAATAATTTTTGAAGACACTGATTGGCTGCAACAAATTCCAACATATGGTGTCGCGAAATGTAAATATTATAGACAAATAAAGTATTACGGTTTTGAATTACTTGAACTTAAGAACGCGACATTCTATTCGTAATTGTGGTAAGAAACCTGAGGATGGGTAGGAGGGAGGAAAGAAGTAATGAAAGGGAAGATAAAGGTTTAGAGTAGGTATAAGATGTTGTTCAAGTAAAGTTCGTCGTGATCGTGTCTCAACGATAGTTGATATGAAACATGATGTGTCTTTGACCTGAAATTGTTATGACATTGCGCCTCTGTCGTACTCGTTATCTGAATTGTCTAGAATTATCTGAAGTCATTACACGCACGAACTACAGGCAGTTACGTCACTCTGCGTCAGCACTGAGCATCCTTCTTTTCCGGGTATAAAACCCGATGGTTCTAGCTGCCTTCTCACAGACACAGTCCATCCCAAAATAAGCAATCCATCTCCACTACCTTTCATTCAGAGTATCCAAGTCTCCCAACAGTAGAAGAAATAATGATTACAACTATTCCGAGCGCAAATAGTGTATATCGAAAGGATGTTTTTCGTGTTTTCCTAGAAAAGCGCGTAAACAATTTATGCGTAGAGAATTTGGCCTCCATGATTTCAAGTTCTGCAGCTGAGGTACTAGAAGTCAAGTGAGGCTCTGCCGAGATCCTGTCGTTCCCAAAAGTGTTTTCAGGCATTATTGTTGCTGAACTCCATCGTCTACGCAATCTCATGAGCTTAATCACCATTGTAAGAATCAGATTAGATCCTGCATCCTTCAAACAATTCATTGGTTAAGTAATCTGCACAAACTTACTTTAGGCTGGCCCATGCTGTCGCCGTAACTTTTCGTTGCCAGGATTCTGTGGATGAAAAAATACGACTCCCTAAACTAGCCGAAAGCTGATGAGATTTATGACGTTGTGAAAATATTCGGAGTTCATATCATGTAATTCTTAAGCTACGGAAGGTTACCCACGTTACGTGTGCAAGTGAATTTATGCAGACTGCATGGTGCTGGGGAGTTGCATTCAATGGATTTGGGTATTGAGCCTTCGTTCCCTGATCCAACATTGAATGAAGAAATCCTTCCCTTATAACGGCGCTCTAAGCTGATTTGCTCCTATAGCTCTAAAAACACTAAAGTTCTAATCCAGGCGATGTTCGGCTGCTTGATTCTGGTTCCGACGTCCAATCAGTCGATACACGTCGAGGGAACCGATGAGGCGTTCGAGAATCAACAAACAACTGTGCCGTATCTTGAACGGAGGTACAAAGCTAAATATCCTTTACTCGCTTGCTGCACAAAAATGGGTAATGCATTGTGCTCTCACCATTTCAAAATACTTGACCATATTCTATTGATATTTTGATAAATTGCGCTCTTTAACGATTCATATTCGCTGATTTACAGATTCTTTTCTTGGCATGCTTTGTCACCTAGAACACGAATTCCAAGTGTTAGAACTGCTCCGAAGAGTAAATTAATGACCATTTGAATTCTCTTATTCGAGTTTACTGCGAATTTGATCTTTTAGTTTAGTCCAATTTCACTTGTACCTTATTTGACTCGAGAAGAAAGTGTTCCGGCAGGTACAACACGTAATTAGATGAGGAACGACAGAGTATATTAAAAAGAGGTACTGATATAATTAACGTAAACAGATATCAAATGGATAGACCACTATTGCTTCAATATTGCCTTTATAATTAGTTTAGACCATAAACGGACTGCAGACGAATCCGAAATTCTCACGTTTTTGACAAGTTTGCAATTTCGCACGGCTGATATTAATAGTATTTTAAATTCCTTCACGACTTCTTCGTCACTACTGTTGCCGAATGTTTTGGCAGACCTCTTGGAAAATTGCTTACGTCATTAACGATGATTTAGAGGACTATTTGGGGTCTCACCTACCTTGAATTCAAGAACTTGGCAATTATTAGCTGACAAAATTCCTGTTGATTTTTTGCCTAAACATTTGTCATGGGCTTGTCTCTTTTTAAAATATTATTCCAATGAAACACTGATAAGTGCAATGACTAGGGTTGAAGAAAGACCTTAAAGATATTACATATAGATTATTACAATGACTCGTGCTCGTTTACGTATTGCAAGTTATCTATTTCTTTGAACAAATTGTATTAACGCGTATATAAAAAATAGGAAGGCTGGTTAAAATAAAAAAGACTTCTTCGGGTATTATCTCAGTGTGAACGGACTGATGTGCAAATATTTGAGCCCACGCCATTTTCTGCGTATTCATAAGGCCATAAATTCAAGTCCGTGGGTTTAAGACATGAAATTGGAGTGAGTATCAAAAGGAATTTGGTGGGGCTGAATGGGCCATATCTACACGGAAAATTGTCAGATCTGACCATATTCCGACATCGAACGAAACGAATTTCGTTCGAAAACAAAACAATTATTGATGATGAAGGCTATCTAGTCGAACGATGCCTGAAATCATATGAAATTTTCGCTGAAAACAAGAATTCGCTTCGGAAAATTAGAGAACGCCATGAATCTGTCAACAGACGATTCAAACAATTTTCGCATTGACGTGTACTTTTCGTCATTCTCTCGACTTGTGCGTATATGCTTTTCACGCTATTGAAAATTGAACAAACATATTCATACAATTGGGAGAGAGTCCACTTGAAATATAGTTTGAATGACTGCACTGCATTTGGCCTTGAAAAAAATTTCCCTCATCTCCCAGGGGAATAAGTAATAATACAAAGAATCCGCTATGAATTACAACTACAGGAGGAAAGAAATTGTTTTCATTCGGAACCAACGAATTAGGGCCGTACGCGATCTACGGAAAGATTTGGAAGAGGATAATGTTGGGTTGTCGGATTGACGAAAACCCCTTATTGATATGTACTAGAGAAATCTCCAGCCACGGTTAGATGAACTTCATCCATTCGAACCGCCTTTTATTTCCTGCTTATTTGGGAGCGAGGACGATACAGTGGTAGAAAATTAGTGAAGTGACTACGGTAATCCGAAGTCTCTACTTATCACTCGTTCCGTATTCATCACTCTTAACTCAGCGTGATGCCCTTGACCTCTTCTCGTAATAGAACTTACCTCACAATCTCTTACCTTCTACAATCCCAAGACATCTCTAGTAACACAAAATTAGTGGAAGGTTGAACGGCTCAGGGAGTATTTCATACTAGGAGTGGTCCCCATATTTTAGAGGTCATATCTGAAAACACTGTAACATCTGGGAAACTAAGGAATTCTGATGGCTCGCGAACAACGGCCACAGCAAAGTAATTGATTTTTTCGTGGTATTTTTATGGACTGGTATTGCATGCTCGTCATATGGTTTGGCTCCTAAATGGTTCCCTACAATTCGGTAGATTTGGCTTACACGGCATTATGAAAATATGTATGCCTACTACTTTCTTCCGCAAACTAGCTCTGACGATGAAAACAAAACTTCGAGGATTAATGTTGAAGAGCAAGAACAGCGAGTAATTGAAGAAAGTGCAGCTATTAATCGTGAATATATAATCGTACAGTATGTGTACATAGAATTCATTAGAAATTGCATTATAAAGCATACACGTCATCAGTATTTTGTACAATAGAAGACCTTTCCTTCTGCGCTCTGTCTATACTGGAAGTACAAAATTTTGCCTAACTCGTCTTCTGATTTTTCTGGCGAGGGGTCGATAAATGAAGAATCCTGTTCTCGGAGATTTGCTACACTTTGAGAACAAAAAACGATAAGGTGTGCGTTTCAGCCAACATCGAAGGCAATAATTCTCTTTCGCATTGTTGTCCAGTTAAATAGGCTCTGAAGACATATTATCCCGGTCAATTCAACGAAGAAGCTGACTGCCTCTGAAATGTGCCAATTCTTCTAACTCAAGCTTGCACGAATATCGTAGCTTCCTGTGCTAACTCAATTACATGATTTGAAGAGAATTCCAATTTTTCGCACCACACATTCTTTGAACGCCAAGCAACAGTGTGTTTTCTGTACTTTGCAGATAGTGCAGGAGTGTCTAGCTTTCTCTTCCTGCAAAAAATTAAAGGTCGTTATGAAAATTTTGGGCATAAATGACCTATTTTTTACGAGGTATCACTACTTGGGCGAGAGTGGAACCGATGCAGTTCGAAGCATGACCACCTGCCAAGTACTCGTTACGTTTAGCTGTAATGTGCAAAAAATATTGAATTTGCATCATGAACTCACTATTTGCAAGTTATTTTTTTGCGATGGCGTGCATCAATTTCCGAACATAGTGAAACCGTTCAGAATTTGGCGCAAAAGGCAGCTGAATTTTTTCAGACAAAGGCATGCACTGAAGATGATCTTTCACCAGAAATATGTGTTTAAGGTTCTATCCTTGTATTATGTGAAAAGCCAGTATGAAAACAAGAGGAAAACAAGTTATAAAGTATGCATAAGACTATTCATGTAGCAAGTCTCCTCGAAATGTTGAAGAAATTGAACGTAATATGCGAGGCGTAAATATTAGAGAATGTTATTCTAGCTTGTATTTGAGATGTCAGCGAAAATCCATAGTAGATTAGGCTTTTATGGTGAAGGAAAACAATAATTTTAGAAATAGAATCGTAATAGAGAAGCTTGAGTAGAAAGATGAAGAAAGTTTTAGTCCGAAAATCATTTAAATTTAACTCTTGCAATTGGAATGGTTCAAAGATTTATCACTATATGTTGTTATAATTCGCTATAGTAGTGTGGAATGTAAGAATGTGTATAGAGAACCAATATCTCCTTTTCCGAAAAAATGAAGTATTCTGTCTTATTTTGCTGTAAAACAATTTCGTTGTCCAGATTTCAGGATGCCTTCAGTGCCCCAGATTTTCGCAATAATTAGCTGAATTAGAAAATTGAGTGATATTAATGAGTTCACGTATGTTGCTGCAAAGAAATTACTTGGAACGGCTCATTAATTGGTGCCTTCATAGGTGCAAACTCAAAAATATTATAGAGCACTTCCTATTCACTATTCACAAAGATTATGGTGACAGAAATAACGCAACATGGCAGTAGCATTAAAGAAGAACTTTTAATTTACCTGAAAAATTAGTTACCCATTAATTAAAAAATAAGAATTGAGATCGAATGGTCGAAATTGGGAGAAAAATTGATATCTTCTTGAAGGGACCCGAAGAAAATATTTCTGTATCCAAGAAAGCTCCGTCACTGTTCCTGTGGGTTAGATATTTTTCATAGTCGGCGAGTATGAAAGATAGGCAATAAGTAGGAACAAGAAATTTTCGGAAACAGGTTCATTCTCGTTAAATCAACTATATTTCGGATGTAGTTGTTCTTTTTTCTTTTCCACGAAAATAAGTGCAACAGTGACCCTATCAAACTGCATCAGTCGACTCTGACTCAGAAATCAGTGAAATAGCCACTTTTATAACGATAGTTCTCGTATGACCTGAGATAGTCGTAGAATGTAACCTAAAATGGATGCAGTGATAAGCAGCGGATCGATGGACCACGCAACTCCTAGGAAGGAGCTTAGTTGGTGTTAAACGACCTACAAATCACCAAAGATTGAAATCTAAGAGGGAACGTCCCTCAGAATTTTGTCTAGTACAGGTGCCTGCCAAACCGGAAAGGGAGGCTCGATGATGAAATCGTCGCGGCAAACTGAACAATTGTTTTTCTTCTTGTTGGTAATGTTTGTTTTTACTCATTGAGGACACTGCGCTACATTCAGAGATCCTTACAATACTTACTTATAGCAGCTACATTGATTGTATGAGTAGTAGACGTTTTGTAATTTGACCATGTATGGTCTAACTTTCATCTTGATGAATACATGCAATTAACACTAGTTCGAAAATTGCAACCTGTTTCACAAAACTTTCATTTTAATTTGGCGTCTGGTGGCCACTTTTCGAAATTGCAAACATTTGGCAAGTGTTCGGAAATAATTGCTGCATTGTGTGAACATCAGAGAATAGAATTATTTCTGTGACGCAAACCTTAAGTTAGCTAAATTTTCATTATCTATCAGATCTACAACCACAATATTAGAGGTCTACCTCAAACCGTCAATGCTAACTAAAGCTTTATTTCGATCAAAGGTACCGATTTGTGATTAATGAAAACTCTTATCAGAATAAATGATAATAAGCTGCATCTTATTTGAAAATCATATGGTACCATGCTCCTGGTATTACAACTTGATTTGTAGAAGCCAATATACATTACCCCAATGTGCAATCAAATATTACATGGTACCTATACATTGGCTGAACATTTGCTTGCATCCTGTGGAGAAAGTTGCGAAGAACGAGTTGGTTTATGCTTCCACTCATTTGAGGTAAATTCAAGTATTTACAGAACCAAGCATGTATGTGCATTCATGTTCGTATAAGAATCATTTCATTTACGGTACATCTCTATATATTTCTACCGATACGGTACAGACTAAATGATCAATCAGATATCTACTGTTTCCGAATTATTAACGCAGAGACACCCTTAAAAAATAAGTTACTCAACTTTGACTGTGTAGTAATGCAATAAATTTGTAATTTATGGATTTTTAACGTTTAGTACGCTATAATACTGGTCCCAGTACCTTTGTAATTGATGCATTCGTAGCAGGCTAAGGCTTATACGTTAAAGCAGTGATACGTTTGCAACCTTCCGGAGATTGAATAGACGAAAGAAGGTGGCACCCTTTGAAAGATACTTAAGAAATGAAACAGATAGTGGCCACGCACACGCCTTTGAAAGTACTATTCATCGAGCCAGTGGAATAGAATTCTATCTTCTTTCATCTTATTCCCCTTGATCTACTTCTCTTGCCGACAGACTTTTATTATAGGTGACAAACTGAAATACATGCAAATAGATGAGAGCAAGTTTTGACCGCTTTTTGAGAAAGCAGGCATTCACCTGGTACTTGATAGAATAGAAAAAACGTAGCCAGCGACTTCTAAATCACTGATTCAAGCTACTACTTTCGAATTCCTGAATTAGTCTATATATTGCATATTCCTTAAGAACAGAAACGACAGGAAAATTTATGCCCAAGTTGGATCATGTTTTACGCTTGGAAGTGCTTCCATCACGAAACGGTCCGAGTAGATTCTTCGCGCGAGCTTTTATCCAGATAGCAATTAACAAAATAGCCTGTGGTACTAGATATCTGCTGGAACACTTGAAGTACATCTCGGATATGCTTCAAATTAATGCTCGACGAATGTGTTTCATCGTAGCGCATCTCTTAGCGAGACTCTCGTGTGGACATTATCAAATGACAGAGACTAGAATGTGGTGGAATCCGAAAAATGCGAGTGCCCATAAAAATCATAATACATGACGTTAGCTACCCGAACATATCATGAGATTTAGGGCCTAGATATTGCATGCTAAGAAGCAAAACTGGTTTAGATAGCTCTACTTTTTCCTGTGGGCCTGACTTCCATCGAATGAAACGTAGGAGCACTGTTGTGAAATCGATTTCAAGGAAATAAGTCAATCTTTATGGGACAGAGGTAGTATATAGCAATAGTATTGAGTAGTATCAGCGGATTCTGCTGCTGCGTGTACAAGTCTAGCGTCATGCAACAGTCGAAAGGCTCATTTTGCACTTCTGTATTGCCTTTTATTCAGAGCATATTGTACACTTAATCAGCTACCAGAACAATCATTGAATTCACTGCGCATTGTCTATCTTACAAGGAAAAATCCTTTTCATCCCATGAGAAGCAATTGGATTCAGTCTAATACATATGTCATCAATCTTTTTAGTGCCCTGCGATTTCAAAAGGATCACTTCAATACAACTTTATCAAGGATTCAAGACCATAAGATAACTCAAACTGGTCCATGTGTAATAGTTCTTTCGCTGGAGAACATTTAATTCAACTTAAAAATTTACGACACTACTCACTCGGTCAATTATTGTAGAAATTCTTTACTATTCTTGGCTTTGTACTATCACATAGCCTTGAACTCAAAACTACTGATTAGGATAGCAGACTGTAGCAGAGTTAAGAAGTAAACTTGAATGACTAATGAAAAGAGTGTCCTTCTGTAGATCGCTTTCAGCTTTTTAGTATGACAACACTGGCTGCAATTACAGAACTTTCTTCTCGTTCTCCACTATCTAAAATAAATGTAACTTCCTACAAAAACGTCTGATGAAATTTCTATGTAAATATTCTGTCCGACAATTAATCAATGAAACTTTTCTGGCTTTCACGTAGATGCAGGTATAACATATATTGTATCACAGTGGAATTTTTGGCAATTTAGAAGAAATTCAATGACGCTTGGAAGTTGAATAAAATAAACTTCCACTCAATTTAAATTGGTACGCTAAATGGACTGATCGCCGCTCAAAATATTGTTGCATTCTCTTCGGACTGACTGTAGTAGTGTAAGGATAACCATAGCAATGTTTTACTAATTTGCATTCAGTATTCGATCAACAAAACTATTTTCTTTTTCCAGCGGGCATTTTTTAAATGCTGTGCCGTTCCATTTCCATCCAGCATTTGAATTTTTACCGATACGCCATCTTTCCGTTTCTGGTATTTCCATCCCACGTGTTTTCGTCCAGTACTTATGAAGCCACTTGAACTGTCCAGAGTTTTGAAGCTTAGCCTTTCTCGTTTCATAATCCGCCATAGTTTTCAGGGGGTACTGAGAAAATTTCCCTTTATCTCCAGGGAAGTGTCGGGCAACGACTGAATACTGTCCAAGTATTAGAGCGTCACGAGCGAATAATCCGAGTTTTTTGTATTGTGGAAGCGTTTCCAAGAGCGTGAAAGCCTCTTGATCGTCTTGAGTCGGCGAAAAACTAACGCACAGTCGCTCCCACTCGTAAAGTACCCGTCGTGAAAGACGATGGTCGCATTTGAACTGGACCATCCCCGAATTGCTGTCTGTCCGGTACATCCGTGCAGAACCGTTGTGCCATCTCTCCGACATCATTGTCCTGTAGTAGTCAATGCCCGACAATAGAACGGCGTCTGGATATGATTTTCTCAGGTGGTCTACTACCTCCAGACGGTCGTCGTGCATGAAAACATCTGCGTCCAAGTATAGTACATGTGAGCATCTTTGACTGAAACATGCGTCTGCAACAGCCGGAGGCTTGGAGCAATACCCAAAACCGCCACAGTCGTATAAATGATGCTCCATTCCATGTTTTTTTGCAAGACGTCTTGCTAGTTGTACTGATAAGCGAGCAGAAGCTGCCGGTAAGGACGTTCCTTTATAGAGTTCAGCACTTCCGAATAGCTGTACCAGGCAGGGCCTATATTGTCGTGACGAAAATCCTTGGCTGACTGCATTGACGTTGAAGTGTGAACGTGAGAACCTGTCATACACAGAACTCGAAATGGCCAATGAACCAACGATGGCGAGTACACCGATTAGGAAGAAGAGATAGGATGGGATTCTTCTCACCAGTTTTCGTGCAACTCCTGCGCTTGATGCCAACTCAGAATCTCCGAGAGGCATGCTTGGAACACAGTCACTTCTCCAGAACAGACGGAATATGGTTTCTGCTATAATGCTTTGTATGTATTCTATTTTTAGTGGAGTTCTTGCCTCGTCCTCTCAATATCGCGATGCGTTCTGTACGGGTATTGATAAAAAAACAGTAAATTGCAGTATATTCCGTGAAACATTCAGTACTCAGCTATCTTCTGGTTGGAACAAATAATAAAAAAGAGCCCATATTAAGTAATAAGAATTAAAGATTTCAACTGCCATGATTAGTACGTCGAACCCATTTCTCTAATGGCGCAAGAAGATGGAGCGTTTCTATTGCAGCCTATAGCTGATTGCAAAATATGAGATGATTTCTACCAGCAGAATAAAACAAATTGCAACAACGGGTCTTTGTGGTGACCCAGACAATTGACGGTTCGTTATTGATCGATCTTGTTCGTTCTCTAAGTCGAAATATAAGTTTCAATGTTTTCAGGCACCGACAAAGGATGTGCAGCACCATTTTAATGACAATGAAATAGCGCTTTTTGTTTAGGCATGTTGTTTACAAATACTCATCGCAATTGTAATGAGAATAGATTCGGGACGGAATCTGGTATTTCAGCGAATGAAGAATGTAGTTCAAATAGATACATCGAACGGTGCGATTCAAGTTCTTGATCGAAAGGACTCCTCGAAGCGGTCGTCAAAGCTTTACTCGGGATCGAACAGCCGAGTGTTTGGGTCGAAGTTTGAGCCTAAAGGAGACAACGTAATGGCAAGAAAGAGTACCCACAATCCTAGATAGATATATCAGTTGGAGACGCCATTAATTATACAATAAGTGCATTGTGTAGGGTAGATGGCTTTGATTGAGAGGAATAAAGAACACGTTTTATTTTAAGATACTAAGCTGGGGACTTCGCCATGAATGACCGGATGATATGGAAGTAAGTGAAATCATAGGTCCTCATACATCATTTCAATGCAGAGAGGTTTAATTGGGACAGAAAATGTGATCTTTCCCAAAGAATGACTGGACCATTCATAATACCAAACATATGTGTACTTCCGTAACTTGGTGAGGTATTTTCACGAGTCGGAAATGCTGCACGATTTCTGTACGACGTCACACACCTAAAACATTACGATTGATCGCGACTGAAAATTGATCTTTCGTCACGTATGGTGGTTAATTCCTGAGAAACAGCTGACATAAGCAATTGAATTGGTGGATGGTGGATTTGGCACCGAATTTTCTGAGTCCTCTTTTATTCCTAGATATGTAAACAACTGGCATTGTCCATTTTGTATTCATTACTTCATTATTTATGAGGTGGCAATCACGTAACTATCTGCGAACTACCATTGACAGGACTAAATTGTGCTGTCAAAACTCTGTGCTCATGGACTTGTTTCTCACTTTAACTTGTTGTGGCAGCTTCGATATGATTCATTAAGAGAAAAAAAGTGGAAAAGAATAGCGACTCGCCATAATGATCAATAAAACTTAGTTGTATTGAATCCAGTCTTATTAATGAGCGAACAGGACTGCATTAGAATCCGTTGGGAATATTCCCCGAAAACACCAAAGATTCAGCATATTCTCTGAAGAAACGCTTTTGCGAACAAACATTTTTTCTCAGTACTACAAGGTTTTGTCTTCTCTTTCGATCGATAACCTTAATACCGCAGATCACGATGTTTGATGGTCGATAAAATCAACACAGCTTCGTTTATTGTAATGATGACCAGAGAACTAGACTAAACAATTTCGCGGAGGTTGGTAGCAACAAAATCCTCACTACCACTTTCTTCGCGATGGATCTTTGTCGTGGATGGACTATACGGAATGACGAAGAGGCGGCGGTCAACGTGATCCCCATAAAACCAGAATATGGTAGCTACAGCTAATGCTACTGCACAAGATGAACAGGCGCTGGTGAATTTACCGTCACGTAGAAAGACTAAGGTCCACGCAACGTTGTAGAAGAAAAAGAACACTTCAGCAGCTACGTACGGGAGGTGTACTTTGACTTTTGCCTGCTTGTTCTTAGAAATTTTCTCGCCCGATACACTGGCCGTCTTTGGTGTACGTTCGAATTCAGTATCCATGGCCCCGAACAATCCTTCTGAGAAAGAAGTAAATTGGTGTGGCAGCATAGCTGTGTTGAGAATCGCATATGGCAATAAGCGATAGAAGAGCTGGGTGAACGTTTTGAAAGAACGCTTCATATTGTAGGTATGGCGAGTTTCAAAACTTGCGGCGGCGGTGAAAAATAACAGGTAGAGGAGAGAGGGAACCGCATAGACGACAGCTCCAATGATTATTCCCAGTTCGCCGAGCCACATAGAGTTTGCCACCGCATAGGGCTGAACAAGAAGCCAAAGACCCCACAAACACCATTGCCAAGAGATTGTAATATGGTAGATCAAATGCAATTTTCTCAGGGGTCCGGTCTTGTAGCTCAGTAGCAATCTTCGAAGATGAAGTCGCTGCAGCTGAACCCATCCCTGAGTCCATCTTTTTTGTTGAGCCTTGTACGCAGTGTATGTGTCAGGTAGTTCAGCAGGTACAACGATTTCTTTCACAAACCGAGTGTTGAAGCCAGCAAACAAATGACGGAATGACAGTTCACAGTCTTCAACAAGGCTCGCTGAGCGCCAACCTCCAGCTCTCTGAATTGCACTGGCTTTCCATATTCCTGCAGTACCCGTGAAGTTCACGAATCCCCATGTAGCTGAGCGCCATGACATTTGAATAGAGTGATGGTCATCCACCCACAGCGATTGGGCAGCAGTTAAATTCGATTCGTCTTGATTTAAATGACCCCATTGTGTTTGCACTAGAGCCAGATCATTAATGAAGCAGCCATTGTCGTCGAAGAAGTAGGGAACTGCGCGACGAAGATAATTACGTCCAGGAACAAAATCAGCATCTAAAATAGCAATCAAGTCAGCCTCAGTTTGGTGTCTTCCTACTTCTAGCGCGCCCGCCTTATACCCACTGCGTTTTTGGCGCCGCATAAGCTGGCAATTATACCCGCAAGAAACCATTTCGGCACACACTTTCTCCACTAGGAAACGAGCTTCGGGGTCAGTAGAATCATCTAGTACCTGTACTTCCAATGATTCCAGCGGCCAGTCAATAGTACACGCCGCCTTAATCGCACGTTCAGCCACTGCTTGCTCATTATACATTGGTAGCTGCACGCATACTTTCGGAAGAATTGAAGGAAGGCACCCTGGCTTCTCAGTAGCTTGACGGCGGAAGTAGTAGCCGACATGTTCAACTATGCCGCAAAGTAAGAAGCCAAGTATCAGAATGTATGGTATGTGAAGCAGGAATGCAATTGTGTACCAAGTTGAACAGTTCAGGCTTATCAAGGCAGTGGATCCATACTTAATAGCCTGCCTCAGGAGCAACGAACTGAGGCCAGCGACAATCAGGTTCGGAGTCCACCAAGGAATTTTTTCTGCTGCTTTGATTCTCATCGCCGACTTTTCACGTTCGCTCGGTATATTGATATAGCGATATAAAACTCAAGCACCTGATCACTTAAGAGGTAGGTGAAGCGTTTCAGTTTCCGGTCGTTTCTATACGCGAACGTCAAATACACAGCCATGTGTGAAATGCGTTTTGAGAAGAACCATGAATGGTTGGAAGTAAGATGGAAGGACTCATCATTTGATCGATCGGAACTAGGCAAATTCAAGGACCTGCCTTAACCGAAGAAAATCAAAAGGCGCTTTGCTGCATTCGAAAGCCCATTCGGAAATTCACTCAATAACGCGTGTGCTTAGCGAACAATCTTTGGTATGAAACTATGTTCTATCATTCTAAAAGATAGAAACTGCTCCGCGAGTCTGTCATCATTACAGTTATCAGAAGTAGATTAAATGATTTGATACATGCATACAGGTCGAAAACGGCGGTGAATCTGTTCGAACAATGCGCAAGATTCACGACTAAGCCAAGCGTTACGTCAAATTTATTCTTCTACAGTGCCATACGTGCCGACAATGTGCGTAATCTTTTCTCTAAAACTCGAATCTCGATATGCTGCAATAAGTGTTGGAGCATCGAACGGAATTCCACGGTCATTATTGTTTCTTGACTACTTTCTACAAATGGACTGCTATATCCTGAAGAATGCTTCCAATCGATGAGTTTCGTTCGCTTTCATCTAGTTCGAATGCAATAAATTGATTAATTCAACTATTCGGAACTTGCTGTGAGTCACTCGTAGTTTTCAGTATTAGCACTGTACTGTGGTCTGAACTCTTGAATAATCGATGTTTCTAGCCAAATTATTTCCTTGTTTATGTAGTTTCGGTGAAAAGGAATTCAGAAAGCTGATTTCATCCGCGAATGCAGATCGTGGCATCGAAAATATGGAAAGACTCGCGGATTTTGGTTGTGAGGAAAGGAACAACTTAATCTGTTAGGTTGCTTCATTCTAGTTACCATCATTGTCAAAGGCTATTCCGTCGCAATTCATCCCCATGCGCGACATGCTTACTTCTTATTGGAAACTGCGCGAACTAACGAAATTTGTGCTATTTCCTAGTTGACGTGGACCTTACTGTACTTCGAAGTACGGGACTGCATTAGAGCATCGAGTACTGTACTGATCGGCTGTCAGTAACCGACAATTTTCTACGGGAGCGTGCAGGACTGATGACAAATCCTTGCGGTATCGATAAAATAGAGAATTTGCGAAAATATGCTTGATAGCAGTGTGCGGAATTCACTTGCTCATTTTTCCAGTTTTTTTTGGTAGGTAGTCGATTACACTTCATATTTCCTGTTGCAATGAGAGTTCGTTCGGTCGAAATTCGTTGCGTTCTACGTCAAAAAGAGCTCCTCCCAAGTGACTGTTTAATGTGTCAAAATGTTTTTGTCAATATCCTTCATAGCATTTACACAGAAATCTGCTGCACAATGTTTACTAATTCCTAATTTTATGCTATGGTATTGAGTGTGAAGATACCAAGTAAACAATGCGAAGCTAGGCTATGAAGAAATCTAAGAATCGGTCACTGTCAGGGTCGTTGCAAACATTCAGTGATCAACACCAGCCTTTCTTCGTCAAATATGGACAATGGCTGAAACCTAATGTAGAAAATTGTATGCAATGCGACAGTAAGTGGTTCACTTTAAGAGTACATCAATGTGATTCTTCGAATAATGTAACGAGTCACAAAATTTGGGCGATTTGCGTCCCAAATGAACAAAACACGGTTCCCCGAGGCGTATCGTCAGTGTCTTTTCATTTTGTAGGAATCACAGGCAGTTTTAGTCCCCACCATAGATAAGCTGAGATTTTGTGCACTCGATATAGAAATTCCTTTTCAAAAGACATTCAAGCGCACCAGAATTTCAGGAAGTCACACTTGTGGTCTAGCCTCTCAGAGGAAGAACCACAATTAATGGCGCGGAAGTTTCTTAAACCTGAATTGCGATCGCACTTTTTTTGGGCTCCGGGAAAAACAATCTGGCGCACTACTTTGGTTGCGCTCGGAATAGTAGCAATTGTTACCTATTGGACGGATTGGAGAAGAGAGGGCACTTTGCTTAACTATCCGAAGAACGCCTCTTTTCTAAGTGCTGAAGGATTTTCCAACCACCGTTACCAACCGTGTCTCGTCCAATTAACGGGAGACGATCATCTGCACAATGGCACTTCATTGTCGGCTGCAGCGGCAAGATTGTCTGTGAAGCTAGCTAAACAGTATGCGGAACAGTACGAAATGCAGTACCACCTATACAATTGCGGTGGTCTCGGTGCTTGTACTAAGGCTCCATCTGTAGCAAATGCATGCTTTAAACAGAGTTGTACGCACGTACTTTACTTGGACACTGATGTGTTCATGCACGAAACCCGTATCAACGTTTTAGAGCAAATGACGAAATCGTATCCGGATGCTGTTCTAATGTCGGGGGTCGATTACTATAACACCATGAAAACGCTAAGCTGGCACGACGGCTCGGGAAGATTCTATCGCACGGACAGCAACACAGGGATGGTGGTAGTCAGATGCGACCATGCCCTATCATACCGAGTACTCTTCGAGTGGGAACGCCTTTGTCGTAGTTACTCTCCACACGGCAGCGACCAGGAAGCGTTTACACTCATGGAAACGTTACCACAATACCAGCATCTTGGATTTTTCGTGCGAGACGCACTGATGCTGGGTCAATATTCAGTAGTCGCCAGGCACTTCCCAGGGGACCGCGGAAAACATCTGGAATACCCTCTCAGAGGGACGAAAAACTATGAAACTAACAAGGCCAAATTCGCACATTCTGGCGCATTCAAATGGCTCGAACAGTACTGGACAACAACTCGTAGGATGGAAATACCCGAAACAGAAAGATGGCGCCTGAACAGCGCAAATGCCAAATGGAATTGGGACGGCCCACCATTCAAACAATGCCCTTTAGAAAGAGATGATTCCTACGTAGATCGATTACGCAATCAAGTCTGGTAGGGGGTCTCGACGACTATTGAGTTGCGGTAGATATAAATGCATGGATTCAACAGCCTACTGTGACCGCCCAGTAGCTTTTCGTTCACTTAGCGGAATATTTTACTAGATTGATTCCATGGTTGACGGAAAAAGTATAGATGCATCTAACAAACTCACGAATTCTCATCAACGAAATTTGTAGTATGCATG
>JAAUYH010182603.1_pt1 | contig 21407 bp, 7 predicted proteins | sample 7278061 | NCBI WGS metagenome assembly JAAUYH01 (sample SAMN14350203, study PRJNA611818) | marine sediment metagenome | isolation source: surface marine sediment (0.6m) | place: French Polynesia: Moorea | collected 2018-08 | reverse complement strand
TCTAGCTGTTGTAGTTGCTGAATATAAGCATCTGCATTGGTACGATAGCTATCTGCATTATTGGGATCGATCGCAATCAACCCATCTCTAATAGTCGCTACCTGTTGTTGTGCTAAAACTGGATCTAACCAGACGTGAGGATCTCCCTCTTCATGATGATGTCCGTGTCCGTGTTCTTCCCCTTCGTGTTCTTCATGTTCGTGTTCGTCATGTTCTTCTTCTTCGTGTTCATCGTGTTCCCCTTCGATTACTTCAATCCCTTCACTAGCTGTAATTTGCTGAAGATTGGAGTTACCTGCATTGGTTATTAAACCTGATAAAAACTCTTCGATACCCAACCCGTTTTCCACTAACACATCTGCCTCAGATAGCAGTTTGGCATCGTCTGGGGTGGCTTGATAGTCATGTACCTCCATACCAGGGGAAATTAAAATATCCACTTCTCCTGTATCTCCTACCACAGCTTTGGTAAATAGATGAACTGGCAGAAAAGTCGTAACAATTTTAGGGCTGGAATTGTTTTGGGCTGTAGTTGCCGTACTTAAAGCGATCGCACCTAAACAAGTGATGCTGGTAATTAGAGAGCGTTTTAAGAACTTGATTTTAGAAGTTTTGGATAAATGAAAGAACATCTTATGGATTTAAAATAATGATAATCATTATCATAAACCAAAAACCGAAAATTTTTCACTACAAATAGATTCACCAGAATGAACAATGAACTCAGTGGAAATTTCGAGCAAGAGAGTTTTATGGGATCTGTAAATTAAAGTCTGTTTTTGCCACTTTTTAAAGTCTTGCTTTGCCAGATATCTCTTCAAACAGAGCTTTTTCGATATCAATATCGATACTTAAGTAACTAAAGAAATGAGTATTAATTACACAGTTCAAGAGCTTTTGAACATAAATCCACGACCCCTGGCTGAGATTGCATTCCTAAATCTGCTGCTTGAGTAATTTTATCTGCCTGTTCGCGCCAAAAAGGAGTCTCGCCTATGATTTTACTGGCTTCATTTTTAGCATTTTGCCATTTTTCTTGTTGTAATTCTTCTTGAGCAATATTGATAATAGTTTGATTGTATTCATATTCTTTTCTCCAACCTGCCAATAGTTCTAGTGCAGATTTTTTGGTTGTACTATTTTCGGGAATTATATCTTTGACGATCAAAGTTGCCTTTTCCAATTCTCCTTTTTGGGTATATTTAGCCTCAGCATCCTTTAATAGTTGTTCCGACCAAATTTCAATTTTTTGTTGTAGATCTGGTGTCGAGGATAATCGTTGGGTAAGTTTGATCGCTGCTTGATAATTTCCCGCTTGGACAGCCTGTTGAGCTAATTTCATTTCTTCTGCTGTTGAATTAATCTGTAAATATTTAGTAGCCAAAATTAAACTTCCTATGAGCACGAGTCCAGCTAGAGAGATTCCCATAGGTTTGAACAGCGATCGCGATTTGTTTACGCCTCCAGATAAGAAAACCCGTAAGCAAAGACAGAAGGAGGAACAAGCAGAATTATCGTTACCGAGGAATATTAATCAAACTAAGACTTTTGATGAGATTGAAGAAGAAGAAAAAACAATACCAGTAACTCAAGAAGTACCCAAGGATGTTTTCTGTCTTTTGCTGAGATGAGAGAATATCAAAAACAAGTTGGGTAATCATGATCTCATTAAAGCTCCTAAGTCTGATATTAAAATAATTTACATTCATAAAACAGATTGAGAATTGTAACAAAAATAATAACTTTGCAGAAAAACAATCCTGAAGTTCTGAGTAATAGTTAGATCAACCTTGAAAAGCAAGAACTCTGTTTGCCTATCATGAGCAACAAGTCAGGTACTTCTAACCAAGTTATATCTCTTCCCCAAGGAGGAGGATCTCTCCAAGGAATTGGAGAAAAGTTTGCCCCCGATCTTCATTCTGGAACAGGTAATTTTACTGTTCCGATCGCTTTACCTTCGGGTCGAAATGGATTTCAGCCAGAATTAAATCTGGTTTACAGTACTGGAAATGGCAATAGTTCGTTTGGTTTGGGTTGGGGATTAAGTGTTCCTGGGGTGATGCGTAAAACTTCCCAAGGAATTCCACGCTATGAGGATAAACGAGATACTTTTGTCCTTTCTGGGGCAGAAGATTTAGTGACCGTCAAACAATCAGAGGGAATTACCAGCTATCAACCTAGAACTGAAGGCTTGTTTGCTCGAATTGAGCATTATCAGCAAAGAGGAAATGACTATTGGCAGGTTTGGAGTAAAGATGGTCTGATTAGTTTTTACGGTACACCAAGACCAGAAGATTCAACGAGTGATTGGCAAGATCCAGCAGTAGTTTATGATCCTATCAACCCAAGACATATATTTAGTTGGAAGTTAAGTAAAACTGTAGACCTGTTTGGAAATCGCATTGAATACGAGTATGACCGCGAGTTGGCTGTAGAAGATAATCACAACGGTACGCAACTATATTTAAGCAGAATTCGTTACGCTGACTATAACCAAGACCAGTTCTTAGTTGAGATCAAACTGGAATATGAAGAGCGACCCGATCCATTTTCTGAGTATCGAGCTGGGTTTGAAATGCGATCGCTCAAACGATGTCGCCAAATTGAAGTATATACTCATGCAGATAGAGAAAGATTAGTCCGTAGTTATCACATGGTTTATCTTGATCGCCGAAGCGATTTGGATAATCTGCCTTTAAACAGAGTTTCTTTACTGAGCCAGGTTAAGGTAATTGGTCATGATGGGGAAGAGACAGAAGAGTTACCACCATTAGAATTTAGCTACACCAACTTTCAACCACAAGGACGAGATTTCTTTCCCCTTCAAGGCAGAGATTTACCAGGGCGATCGCTGGGTAATCCCGAACTTGAGCTAGCAGATCTGTTTGGTAATGGACTGCCTGACATTCTAGAAATGAACGGTACGGTGCGTTATTGGCGCAACCTGGGAAATGGTAAATTTGCTCTGCCCAGAGAGATGTCAGATGCTCCTGCTGGTCTGGCTTTAGCTGATCAGGGAGTACAGTTAATCGATGCTAACGGTGATGGTCGAATTGATTTACTGGTTAGCACTGAGCAGATTTCGGGATACTTTCCCTTAAAGTTTGGTGGTTTGTGGGATCGTAAGTCATTTCAAAGGTATGAAGTCGCTCCTAGTTTTGATTTAGAAGGGTCAGAAGTTCAGTTAGTAGATTTGACAGGGGACGGGGTAACGGATGTGATTCGGTCGGGAAGTCGTTTAGAATGCTTCTTTAACGATCCTAAAGCAGGTTGGCAAGAAACCCGTTGGGTAGAACGAAAAGATATTAAGGAGTTTCCCAATATTAATTTCTCCGATCCTCGCGTGAAGTGGGGAGATATGAGTGGCGATGGACTACAGGATATTGTGCTAGTTCACGACGGCAATGTGGAGTATTGGTCGAACTTGGGCTATGGCAACTGGGGTAAACGAATTTCTATGAGAAATAGTCCCCGCTTTCGCTACGGTTACGACCCCAGAAGAATTTTAATTGGGGACATTGATGGAGATGGGTTAGACGATATTGTCTATGTGGATGATAAAAAAGTAATTCTCTGGATTAATCAAAGTGGCAATAGTTGGAGCGAACCGATTGAAATTAAAGGCACGCCACCTGTTTCCGATCTTGATGCCGTCAGACTAGTAGATTTACTCGGTACGGGGATTGTGGGGATTTTATGGAGTGCTGATGCTAATGGCTTATCCCGCGATAATATGTACTTTCTCGATTTTACGGGAGGAGTTAAACCCTATCTCTTAAACGAAATGGACAATCATATGGGATCTTTAACACGGGTTGGCTACACTCCATCGATTCAATTTTATTTAGAAGATGAAAAGCAAAGAACTAAACGCTGGCAAACGCCTTTACCTTTTCCTGTGCAGACTGTAGGCAAAGTTGAAGTAATCGATCGCATTTCTGGGGGAAAACTTACCACTGAATATAAATATCACTATGGCTATTGGGATGGCGCAGAAAGGGAATTTCGTGGTTTTGGCATGGTCGAACAGTGTGATACGGAGACTTTTGCCGATTATGCAGATGTGGGGTTACATGGAGATGGTATTAATTTTATTTCTGTTGAAGATAGATTTTTCTCCCCTCCTACTTTAACTAAAACCTGGTTTCATCAAGGGGCAGTGGGGGATGAATTCGGCGAATGGCAAGAGCTAGAATATCATGATTTTTGGCAGGAAGACCCCCAGGTATTAAGTCGCCCCTCAGTTATAGAAGATGCTCTAAAAAGTTTGCCCCGTCGAGCTAGACGAGATGCTTATCGAGCAATGCGGGGACAGGTATTACGCACCGAACTCTATGCCCTCGACGATACAGAAAGAGCTAATCGCCCCTATACGGTCACAGAATCTCTGCCAGGAGTACGGGAAGAAATCCCCCCTGACGAGAGAAACGTTACTTTGCCCGATTCAGTTAAACCCCGTCACATCTTTTTTGCTTTTGGTATTGCTCAACGGACTACTCAATGGGAAAGGGGTGATGAACCCATGACTCAGTTTAGTTTTACCGAAGATTATGACTCATACGGTCAACCGCGATCGCAAATTAGTATTGCCGTCCCGCGTTATCAAGGAGAACCATTACTGGCAACTCAATCGGCAACGGAATATATTTACCAGGATACAGAAACTAGTTACATAGTTGATCGCGTTGCTAAAGCTACAGCTTATGAAGTGATTAATGACGGTACTTTAGCGGTTGAACAGTTAAACGCAGCAATTACGGATAATTCTGTTACCCGCAATCTTATCGGTCAAACTCTTAGTTATTACGATGGAGAAGCTTTTATTGGTTTACCTTTTGGGGAACTTGGTAATTATGGTGCTGTGGTGAGGTCGGAGACTTTAGTTTTAACTGAAGAGATTTTACAGGCTGCTTATGAGGGAGAAGATACTCCAGACATTCCTGCTTATCTCGATCCTAATTCAGCAACATTAACGGATGAATATCCCCAAGCATTTCAAGAACAAATAGAGGATTTACCAGCATTAGGAGGGTATACTTTTTATCCTGGAGACGAATATCATGCAAGGGGCTATTTTGTCACTGCAACTCGCAATAAGTATGATTTTCAAGAGGCAGGAGAGAGTAAAGGATTATTATTAGCTACTCGTCCACCTTTGGGTAAAGATACAGGCGCTCGCGATACCAATATCGCTTACGATGAATATGATCTGTTACCTGTAACTGTAACCGATCCTTTAGGACTTACTACCACTGCCATTTACGATTATCGGGTATTACAACCCCGCGAGGCGATCGATCCTAATGGGAATCGCACTATGTATAACTTTACGCCTTTAGGCTTGCTGGCAAGTACGGCAATCATGGGTAAAGAAGGAGAAAATGTCGGCGATACTTCAGATATTCCTAGTACCATTCCTAGTACCAGATTGGAGTACGATTTCCTCGCTTTTAGAGAACGTCAGCAACCAATTTCAGTACGTACCATTCAAAGAGAACATCATGTTAATGAAACGGATGTACCTGAGTCAAAAAGAGATAACACCATTGAAACCATTGAGTATTCCGATGGTTTTGGGCGGTTGCTACAAACTCGTACTCAGGCTGAAGATGTAACGTTTGGAGATGCAGCATTCGGTAATGAGGTATTGCCCAGAGAACAAAGAGACGAAACCACGACTAGGGCTGATGTAGTTGGTAGAAGACGCACTGAAGGAGAACCTGCTAATGTCATAGTTAGCGGTTGGCAAATTTACGACAATAAAGGGCGAGTAGTCCAGCAGTACGAGCCTTTTTATGACCGAGATTGGGACTATGTCCCCCCAAAAGAAAAGCAGTATGGTCAAAAAGCAACCATGTATTACGACCCCAGAGGTCAAGTTATTCGCACTGTTAACCCCGATGGTTCGGAACAACGGGTAATTTATGGCATCCCAGAGGATTTAACTAATCCAGAACAGTTTAGCCCTAAGCCTTGGGAAGCTTATACCTACGATGCCAATGATAATGCTGGACGCACCCACGGTACAGGAGATGAGACTCACTGGAATACCCCAGCAAGTATTGAAATCGATGCTTTGGGAAGGACTGTGAAAGCTATAGCCCGTAATGGTTCTAATCCAGATGACTGTTATGTAACCCGCTCAACCTACGATATTCGAGGCAATTTACTAACCGTTACCGATGCTTTAGAGAGAGTGGCATTTCGTTATATTTACGACTTGGCAAATAATCCCCTGCAAACAGAAAGTATTGATGCAGGAGTGCGTCGAATTGTTTTAAATGCAGTGGGAAATGAAATCGAACGGCGGGATAGTAAAGGTGCATTGATTCTTTCTGCTTACGATATTGTAAATCGTCCCCTTCAAGTTTGGGCAAGGGATGATAAGAACAGTGAAGTTACCCTAAGAGAATACCTAGAATATGGAGATGGTAGCACTCCCAATCAACCAGAAACCGAGCGAAATAGTAACCGTCAGCGCAATTTGTTGGGACAGTTAACTCACTATTACGATGAAGCGGGGTTATTAGAATTCGAGAATTATGATTTTAAAGGCAATTTATTAGCAAAAGTACGGCGAGTTATTAGCGATGCGTCAATTCTGTCAGTATTTAATCCACTTCCTCCCAATTGGTCGGTTTCAGCCTTTCGTGTTAATTGGCAACCACCATCAGGAATAACTTTAGCTAGTTACGCCAACACAGTATTAGCTGCACCAGAATACCGCACTGAGATGACTTACGACGCACTCAACCGTATGAAATTGATGCGCTATCCCCAAGATGTAGAAGGAAATAGTCAAGAACTGCGTCCTCAATATAATCGCGCTGGGGCATTAGAAAAAGTTGCCTTAGACAACACTACCTATGTAGAACATATTGCCTATAATGCCAAGGGTCAACGCACCTTAATCGCCTACGGCAATGGAGTTATAACTCGCTACGCCTATGACTCAGAAACTTTCCGTCTGGTGCGCTTGCGGACGGAAAAATATAACCAGCTAAACGAACTTACCTATCGTCCCACGGGTGCGCTAATTCAGGACTTTGCCTATCAATACGACCTAGTGGGTAATATTACCTCTATTCAAGACCGAACTCCTAGTAGTGGCATTCTCAATAATCCCCAAGCTTTAGAAACAGCAGATACCCAACTAGCTCAACTGTTCGCTGCTGGAGATGCCCTAATTCGTCGCTTTACCTACGATCCTATCTATCGTTTGCGTTCTGCTACGGGTAGAGAATGCGACCAACCACCAGAAACACCGCCCTGGGTTGATGCTGCACCCCGTTGTGTTGACTTGACTCGGACTCGTAGCTACACGGAAAGATATCAATACGACGCGATGGGTAATGTGTTGCAGTTACAGCACCAGAACAATAACAGTGGCTTTACCCGCAGGTTTGAGTTATTAACTGGTAATAATCGCTTGGCAAACATGACCGTAGGGCGAATTGGCACAGAGACAAATCATAACTATACTTACGACGTTAACGGCAATATAGTTCAAGAAAATATTGCGCGGTATTTTGAATGGGATCATAGCGACCAAATGAAAGTATATCGCACCCAAACAGGCAATGCCGAACCTTCGGTACATACCCATTATCTCTACGATAGCAGTGGTCAAAGGGTTAAGAAATTAGTACGCAAACAAGGAGGTGAAATTGAAGTAACAATTTATATCGATGGTGTATTTGAAGAACGACGTTTAGGAGGATTAGTTAATAATGTTCTCCACGTTATGGACGACCAATCGCGGATTGCTTTAGTGCGAGTGGGTACTCCTTTCCCTGATGATAGTACTCCAGCGATTAAATACCAGTTGGGCGATCATTTGGGGAGTAGTAATGTGGTGATTAGTGGTAATGGGGATTGGGTTAATCGCGAGGAATTTACCCCTTATGGGGAGACGAGTTTTGGTAGTTTTAGGTGGAAAAGATATCGGTTTACAGGGAAGGAAAAGGATGAGGAAAGTGGGTTGCATTATCACGGGGCGAGGTATTATGCGCCGTGGTTGTTGAGGTGGATAAGTGCAGATCCTGCAGGAATGATAGATGGTTTAAATTTATATCAGTTCACAAGAAATAATCCAATTAGATTCAACGATTTTATCGGAACTAACTCACAAGACAAAAACAATTCTTCTACCCCCAAAGGATCTCAAGATTACGATGTTAATCAAACCAAAGCAAATGACCAAGTAAATTACTCAAAAGAGAGAGGAAAAGGTACGAGGAAAAAGAACAAAGAATCTGGCGTAAATCGGAAAGGGGGTGTTTTCAATGAACATCACCATGCAGATGTTAAACAATCCAAAAAAGTTGGACTTAATCCTGAAGTAATGAATGAAACTAACAGAATGTCAACAGTTCACTCCAGACGCGATCCTAAAGTAAAAGGCGTAGTAGGCGACACTCCATTTGATCCACAAGGAAAAACGTACACACATCATAATACTGCAGCTTATTTAGATAAAACTGCTCAAGAAAGAATTGATCCTAGTACTGGCAAAAAACTAGGTTCTACGCCCAAAGGATTAATTGATGCAAGTGCTGAAGGCAAATGGAGATGGCCAGCTATTGCAGATTATTGGGAAAGAGCAAAAATGAATTGGAGTGCAGATCCTAAAGTTAAAGAACTTGCACAATCAAAGAATATGTCAATAAAAAAACAGGGTGGGTTTGTCAAAATAGGCCCTATGGGATTTATTGCAATTGTAACATCAGCAGGAATAATTATCGCTAGTGAAGACCGATTGAATGCTGTTATCGAACTTGCTAAAGGGGAAGCTTCTGACATGGCATTGGGAGCAATGTTTTTGAAAGTAACAAAAAGTGCAGGGATGGCTGGTCTTTTGACAATGTTTGTGGGAATGGAAAGTGACAATGCTGCGCACAATGAGGCAATGGCAGAGCGTCGTATGATTAATGACTTTATTTACAAAAATTTCCCTGGTGTTCTCTCTAAATATCATTACGAAATATTAGGGGGCTTGATGCGTACTAGTTCACAATATGAAGTAAAAGATTCTAATCAGTATAAAGAGATTTATTCTAAGATTCAATTTTTGGTTAATAATCCGTATACCTTTGATTAAAACAATCTCTATGTCTAGAAATATAAACAGTGAGGATGAATTATGAACAGAGATAAAACTTCATTATTAGATATTACTACCCACATTTCGCGAGTTGCATTATACTTCTAATAAATTTCATTCAAATCCATTGTCTTGAGGTAGTTTTAGAGATTTGAGGCAAAAACATGTCATTGCAAAAAATCAACAACAATTCAAGATGTGACAATGAAAATCTGACAAAATTAGCAATATTTACAATAATCTATCGTGCTTCATTAATAACTTGCGAAATATGGGTTACTAGAAGCGAAAAAAACAATGAAATTTATAACAAGACTAGATTTTAATTATCACAAAAATATCTGGAATCGCATTGATTTATTTCAGATTCGAGGTAGTCCTAAAAAATTTAAGTTTGATTGGTTTAAATTCAAGGGAAAGGAGATTATTTAAATGAAAATTGATACTAACGGAAAAATAACCATTCCTCCAGACATTCAAAACAAACTTGGACTTCGACCAGGAACAGAAGTTCAACTTGAAGTGGTGGGAGATATTTTACAAATTAGTAAACCTCAAAATTCTAGTCGAGGAAAAAAACTGATTGCTAGTATCCGAGGTAAAGCAACTAAAAGCATAACAACCAATGAAATTATGCAACTGACTCGTAAAGACTAATGACCGAAATTTTAGTAGATAGCAATGTCATCATTGATGTTCTAACTGAAGATCCGAAATGGTTTGAATGGTCGGCTGAAATACTGGCAGACTATGCAGATCGAGGAGATTTAGTTATTAACCCCATCATCTATGCAGAGATCTCAATAGGGTTCAACAAACCTGAAGAAGTAGAAGCAGTCTTACCAGAAAATTTCTTTCGTCGAGACCCTTTACCCTACTCTGCCGCTTTTCTAGCAGGACAAAGCTTTTTAGAATATCGCCAACGTGGAGGAGAGCGTCGTTCTCCTTTACCAGATTTCTATATTGGGGCGCACGCTGCTATTACTAAAATACCCTTATTAACTCGTGATATTAATCGTTACCGAACTTATTTTCCCTCAGTCAACCTAATTACGCCATAGATATTAAAGTAATGGATTAAATTCCATAAACATTTAATTTTGGTTAGTTTGAATATGAAAAAAATAACTTAAAAACTATTTCTAATTGTAAGGGTGTTGTTAATAAAAAACAGTGCAATAGACAGTAGAAATAGCGACTATAAATCCTTAAATTTAACTGGAGCAAGTAAATCAATCAGGAGAAGAACTATGGATATGAATCCGATAATGGGTATAACCTCAAGACTCGAAAATACTCAAGATTGGTCATTGGTGGAGCAAGCAGTACATGATGAATGTAAGCGCACGAGAATTGCCCAAAAATTTCTACCAATCCACATTGCGCCAGAGCCTGGTCTAACTACCTTCCCCTCTGACACCATTCTGCTTGACAATCAGATAGGCAATCAAGAACCCCCCAAGCTTACCGTCGATGAAACTGCTGTGGTGCCTTTCATAGAACTGGAAGTACAGTTTAGATTGACGATCCAACAATTAAATGAGCCTAACCTAAGTACAGCCATAACCCTTGCCACTAGAGCCGCCAACTTGTTGTGTCAAGGGGAAGATATTGCAATTTTTGAGGGTCAACCAGCAGTTGCTGCTGGTCCAAATCAACGGTCTATTTTTGCAGATCGTAAAGTTGAAGTGGTTTCTGGGTCAGCAGGAGTAGGATTGCTGAATGCCCCAGAAGAGGAAGGAGCTAATCCCAACCTCCAGGTTATTACCGTACCAGTGGTTAACCCAGGTCAAACTCCACCAAGATGGGGGGAAAATACTTTTGGTGAAGTATCGAACGCCTATGGACGCTTACAAAATGGTGATGGACTTGCTCAGGCTCACTACGGTCCTTATGCCTGTGTGCTTAACTATCAGCCCTACGCCGATACCTACGCCCCCTTACCAACGACCTTAATCATCCCCGCAGACCGCATTAAACCCTTAGTAACCGAATATTATGGAAAATCTATGTATTCTCCTGGAGAAGAAGATATGGGTAGAGCCCATAAAGATATCTATAAGTATGGCAGGGATATGTCTTACCTATACTATCCAGGTTACCATCCACGTTACTACGGAACAGGCACGATTTCTGAATTTAGGGGAGTTTTCTTATCTTTGGGCGGAAATACTATGGATCTAGTCATAGGTAAAGATGCCACAGTAGAATTTGTGCAGCAAATAGGGAATTTCTACCATTACCGCGTCTTTGAACGGTTTGCTTTCAGACTAAAAGATCCAACCAGTTGCATTAGGTTCGAGTTTGACCAATGTGCAGATGCTCCTACTGGGTATTAAGCCAAAAAACAGATTTTTAGAAGCATAAGACAAAACTGGATTAGCTTAATCATAGCTGCATAGAAAAAAAGGAGATAAGACCATGCGTTTTGACTACGACGGCATCTCTATGTGGTACGGCACTCCCGATGCACCTGCCCCCAGAGAAGCTGTTTTATCTGGCATTGAGGTTCCCATTACCATAGGCGTTTGGCCTGCGGACGCTAGCAACAAGGTAGAAATTCGTTATCGGGTCAATCAAGGTTCTACGACTGCTGTACAGGCTAAATTCCTGCGGACGGAACCCTCCCGCCGTGTACAATATTTTCGTGCTCAACTGCCTGCCCTACGGGCTGGTGACAGGGCTGAATATAGCGTTATTTGTCGCTGTGCTGGAAGACAAGTACCTAATCCAGAAAATCCAGAACAATGGTCTTCTTTTACCGTAGCTGGTGAGAATGATTCAGATTCAGATTTAGTAACTGAAGCTTCTTCAGAGCAATTAACAATTAATCAACAACCAAGCTCGGATACCAGAATTTCTACAACTCCTACATTAGTTCAAAATCCTCCATTTCAACCAGAATTGGCAGAAGAAAGGGAGCTATTTATTACCAGAGAAATTATCGGACAATTAATAGATAACCAAACTAATGAACCTCTTTCAGGGTATGGCATTCGAGGCAGCATTGAAAGAAATGGGCAACGAGAAAGTCTGGGTTACGATATTGCTAATGGTCGAGGCTATTTTTCTTTTACCTATGCCTTGCCAGAATCGGAAAGCGGGAGACTACCTTCTAGATTATTCTTAGAAATCCTCAACTCAGATGAGGAAGAGATAACTCAAACTACAATTACTATTCCCACTAATCCCGAACAAATAATTAAAATTCCCGTTGCTGTACCTATTGCACCTGAAAAACCTTCACCTGCTTTAACCCAAGTAGCAAATCTGGCTCGCGTCCAACTTCCGACTCAATTACTATCAACTTTAGCGAATAAAGGAATTAGAACTTTAGCAGATCTTCAAAAAGCTGGAGGTCTTAATAACATTCCCGAATTAGGTAACACCAGCAATAGTTCTGCTGTACAAAAATTAGAGGCTCAAGCTAATCTCAATATTGTCTCCGACGATCTTCAGCTTAATACTGCTCTGATCGATCGCGGTTTTACCAGTATCTCTCGCATTGCCCAAGCTACTAGAGCCGATTTTGTCAGTGCCATAGGGGAACAACAGGGAGACTTTAAAGCTGCTCAATTACAAGTCAAAGCCCGCGCCCAGACTAATTTTCTCAATAATATTGCTGCCAGTGTTGGGGCAGATTTAGCTAATGGCTTGCCCAATCCTTTAACTGATGATTCAACATCCAGTAAAGACGTTTTTAAACCTACCTGTAGTTGTCAAAGCTGTGAAGCAGCAACTAGCCCCCTAGCTTATCTGGCAGATTTACTAGATTTCTCAATTTCCAAAGTCAAAAATAACAACACTGCTATATCCTTTGAATATTTAGCTAATACGTTCCATCAATCGTTTGGAGAATTACCTGTTAACTGTGAGATTCAACAGCAATCAGAACGACAAGTCCGCCTTTGTGTTGAAGTTCTCCGCAGTTATCTTAGTGTTAATCCTCCCACTACTACAGCAGCAGCAGTTTTAGAACAAGCAGAAAAGCAATATGCTCTGAATGTTTATCAAATCCTACTCAATCAAATTGGGACTTCCTATGACGAACTACGGCAAACCCGTGGCGACACTGAAGCACGAGAAGCACTAGCAAAAAGATTAGGAATCGCTTTAGATAAACTAAATTCGCTCTTTCTCGATCCTGATGGCGAAGTAACAGAAGCAAACCTGGAAAGAATCTTTGGATTTAAGGCAACTAAAGGCTTTGGTAAAAAACAGGGCGATCCTTTAAACCAAGTGGTTAGCTGGCAGTTTCAGGGAGTTGAATTAGGACAAAATACCGATCCTAACGGGTATGTTTATCTGAATTTAGAACTGATCAGAGGTATTGTTGAATATGTCTGGACAGTAAACGTTTTTAAAGATCGCGATCGCACTGAATTAGTAGCCAGAGGTTCTACTGCTTCTACTCCTGAGACTAGTTTAGTAGGCAACCCAGCAGATCGTTATCAGGGTACTTTAGAATTAAACGCGATCGCTAACAGTGGTTTAACAGGTACAGTTACTCTCGATTATCAAATAGATAGCAATGAAATTACTATTTTTTTAGGAGATGAGTCTCAAGGTTTACTGAATTGGCGATTAGAATATCTTCGCACTCTTTGGCAAGAGCAAGATTGGTCTTCAAGTAAAACAGGCGATCCGTTAAACCAAGTTGTTAACTGGGAATTTCAAGGAGTCGAACTTGAACAAAATACCGACTCCAATGGTTATGTGTATCTCAATCTAGAGTTTAGCGGAGGAATTGTCGAATACGTCTGGACAGTGGAAGTATTTAGCGATCGCGAACGGACTCAATTAGTAGCCAGAGGTTCTAGTTCTACTGCCCAAAGTAGTAGTTTAATTGGCGATCCCACCGCTCGTTACCAGGGAACTATAGAATTAAACGCGATCGGCAACAGCGGTTTAACTGGGACAGTATCCCTAAACTATCAAATAGACAGTCGAGAAATTGCCATTTTTCTCGGAACTAGAGCAGTTAAAGATGATAAACCGCCAATTATCGATCCAGACTTAATCGGACTGGCATATCTTACCAATTGGTCAAATCCAGAAGATGCTGCTTATCAATTATGGCAAGCTCGTACAGCATGGCTAGAACAACAACTTAATACACTGAAAACCTATACTCAAGATACTAATGGCTTAGATGAATTATTTGCTGCGATCGCCTCTATCTTGGGAATACCTCTAACCAAGAATATAGTTGAACTTTATGAAGATCGAGAAAAAGGGAATGATATATCTTCAACTCTAGATAACCTAAATTTATCTAACGGAGGTTTTTTATATTTAGTTAGAGTACGTAATTTATTAGCTAGTGATAATCCCGTTCTTAGTTCTGAATGGGAAGAAGTTTATAATATTTTCCTCCAAGCTCTAAAAATTGGACAATTTAATACTTGGCGCGAACAAGAAAGAAACAATCAAGTATTACTTAGCCCAGACAGTTTTCAAATTCCTGTACCACCACCCCTAGAATTTCCACCTCCAGAACCCCAACCCCTTCCCCAATGGCGAGCAACTCAACAAGCACTTCGTAATTGGGAAAACAAACTACAATCCCGTATTGAGCGAGAACAAACCATCAAAGAAGGACTTCAAACAGCAATAAGTGCCACAGAAGAAGCTACTTTACCCCTGTTGCGAGATGCTCTAATTATCGCTACTGATGTGGAAGGAAATAATCTTAATACCAAAGCAGATTGGATTACTAAAAACTTGTTAATTGATGCTCAAGCTGGTAGTTGCCAAGAAACAACTCGTATTGCTCAAGCGATCGAAACGATTCAAGGTTTACTTTGGGGATTAAAAATCAACCAATTTAGAGAAACCTATCCTAATTTAGAATTAGGCGATCGCGAAACCTTTGATGAAAAGTGGAAATGGCTCGGTTCTTATGCCAACTGGCGATCGGCAATGTTTGTCTTTTTATATCCTGAGAATATCCTGCGTCCCGAACTACGTAAATATCAAACTCCAGCTTTTCGACAACTAGTTAAAAATGTTCGTAATAACCGTCGTTTAACTCCAGATCGAGCCTGTCAAGAAGCTAAGGCTTACTCCGATTATTTTGAGGATATCGCTAAATTAAAGGTTGAGGCTACCTGCCAAACGAGCACTCGCATTCATACTGGTGATTGTCGTAATAGAACTGCTACAATCGTCAGCGATCTATTTTATATGTTCGCTCGCGGTGCTAAAACCAATACAGTTTATTGGTCAACATATAATCCTCAAGATACATCAGGCTATGCTCAAAGTTTTTGGGAAACTGTACCAGGGTTAGAAACAGAGCAAGTTCTTAAGATTCTTGGAGCTGCCCCCTATTCTTTGTCTAGCGATGAAAGATTTATTTATCTTTTTGTTCATACCCAAGATGAAAACCAGCAAAAATTAAAATTTATTACCTACAACTTGCAAACACAAAACTGGGAAGGAGATTTACAAGAACTAGAACTTCCTGAGAATACCACTGTTTTTTCTGCTGTTGTTGAACAGCGAGATAATGAGAATTTTATGCCTCATATAGTACTTTGCATTCCTGGAGTTACAGTGTATTTATTATATAATCCAGAAGAAATATATAATTCAGGAGAAATAAAATGGAGAGAAATATATAAGAATCCAGTGATTATATTTGAACGAGAAAAAATACCTTTAGAGAGAGTTTTTTCTTTAATTAGCTTTAATGAACAAGGAAGCCAATTAAAGCTATTTTTTTTATTTTGTGAATTGGAAAATGAAATAAAAGTTATGACCTTAACAACTTTTTTCCTTTTTATTCCAGTGATCAGATCTTTTGTTCGTAATACTAACAAATTTTTAGGAGCTTTTCTTTATCCTGGTACAGATGACAAAGTATATGCTTTTTATGAAAGCGTTGTTTCACCTGGTCCTCAACAATACTATCGATCACGCTATAAAATTGTTGATCGAGAAAATATTATGAATCCTTCAAGATTTTCCAGTGGAACAACAACGAGTATTGCAACTCATAATGGACAAGAACCTAACTTACAAGGTAGACGGATTGCTTATAACAAAGCTAATTACAGCCTTTCTAGGCAAGATGGTGGTGCTTATCACATGGTTTATACTCAGACGGATAATGATGATTTGAAAGTCTCATCTATTACTCGTGTTGTTCCGAAAATTCTCAGTTCTTTACTTATTAGAGAACAAATTTCTGATGGTAAGTTACATTTTCTTCGCCGTACTATGGAGAATACATTCAAGGAAAATGAAGGCGGTTCTCAATCCAATTTGACTTATTTAAAAGAAGCTTACTACTTTGTCCCCATATTTCTCGCCCTAAAACTTCAACAACACAGATATTATCAAGCAGCATTAAATTACTATCGTACTGTTTATGCTTATAATCTGACCATAGATAACAGTCAGCCTACAGAACCAAAAGATCAACTTAAAATTTACTACGGACTAAAACTAGAAGAGTCATTACCTGAAGTTTATCAGCGTGCTGAAGACTGGTTACTCGATCCTCTCAATCCTCATGTTATTGCCGCAAATAGACGCAATACTTACACTCGCTTTACTCTGTTATCTATTACTCGTTGTTTTCTTGAATATGCGGATAATGAATTTACCCGCGACACAGCCGAATCTGTTCCTCGTGCTAGAACTTTATATTTAACAGCTTTAGAATTGCTAGAAAGACTAGAACAGAAAGAAAGAAACTGTAAGCAATTTATTGATAAATTAGATACAAATATAAATAACCAGCTTAAGATCAATGCTTCAGAATTAATCCCTGTTTGGCATCAAATTAAAGGTAGCTTGCTAGAAATTGAAGATGAAGAAATTCTCAAAAATGTTGTGCAGCAAATCGAAGTTGCTTTTACAGGCGAGCAACCTTGGATAACTAAGTTAATTAATGCACAAACTATCATCGATCTAGCTTTAAATTCAATTCCTCCCGCACCGAATTTTCAGAAGCTACTAGAACAAAAAAATCAAAAATCAGAGCGTATTTATGCTGCTCTTTTAAATCAAACTCAAGTATCTAATGCTTTAAAAAAAGTTGGAGACATTGCCAGCAAAGATTATCTAGATTCAGTATCCCTTGTTTCTGGAATCACTACTCAAGCACTGGAAACAGAAAAAATCCCGCTTCCTTGGTTGCGTCAAAAAACTATGGCTACAGCAGCCAGCAACGGAAGTTTAACGACAACTCAGCCTGCAATGCGAGAAGACTATCAGAGATTAGCCCAATATAATCCTATAGCACCAAGTCATATCGCTACTTTGGCTCAAATCGCTAAAATCTACCCGCTTCAAGCAGTACAAATTGTTCAAACACAGCCTAATACTTTCCTTCCTTCTCCTATTTACGGTTTTTGTCTTCCTCTCAATCCTGTTCTAGATTCTCTACGTCTTTGGGCGGAACTCAATCTTTATAAACTGCGTACTTGTCGTAATATCGCAGGTATCGAAAGAAAATTAGAACCCTATGCTGCATCTACTGATATTTTGAGTGGATTACCCCAGATTGGTGCTGGTGGTCAATTAGTATTCCCAGGCGCGATCACTTTTCCTGCCACTCCCTATCGTTATGCTGTGATTATTGAAAGAGCCAAACAGTTAGTTAGCATTGCCCAGCAAATCGAAGCCTCATTCTTATCTGCTTTAGAGAAACTTGATGCCGAATTATATAACCTACTCAAAGCCCGTCAGGATATACAACTAACTCGTGTTGGAGTTAGGTTGCAAGATTTGAGAGTTCGTGAAGCAGAGTCTGGAGTTACATTAGCCGAACTTCAAAAAGATCGCAGTCAAATACAAGTAGATCATTTTCAAAACTTACTTGATCAAGGATTACTAAATTATGAAAAAGCAGCTCTCGGTTTTATGAATTATGCTGTTGGACTTTACTCTGCTGCTGGGATAGTTGGTTTATCAGGTGGAGGTGGTTTTTTAGGCAGTCTGTTTGGCAGTGCTCAGGGAAGTGTTGCCAGTGGCTTATCTTCATTTGCTGCTGCCGCCAGTACAACAGCGTCAATTTTTCAAACATTAGCCAGCTACGAACGCCGTAAACAAGAATGGCAATTCCAAGAAAAACTAGCTCAACAGGATGTTCTCATTGGCGAACAACAAATTAGAATTGCTCAAGATCGAGTGCGGGTAGTGGGTCAAGAAAGAGTTATTTCCCAAATTCAAGCTGATTTTGCTGAAGAAACTTTGGATTTTCTCACTAATAAATTTACTAATGCTGAACTCTACGACTGGATGGTAGGCATCCTCGAAGGTGTATATAGCTTCTTCCTCCAACAAGCTACAGCTACAGCCAAACTAGCAGAAGACCAACTAGCTTTTGAACGACAAGAAGTTACTCCTTCCTATATTCAAGCTGATTACTGGGAAGTTCCTAACGATAACTTTGCTAATAGTCAAAATAATGAAACCCCTGACCGACGCGGTTTAACTGGTTCAGCTAGATTGCTACAGGATATCTACCAACTGGATCAATATGCTTTTGAAACAGATCAGCGCAAACTACAACTAAGCAAAACTATTTCTCTAGCACGTCTAGCTCCTGCCGAATTTCAAGGTTTCCGCGAAACTGGAGTAATGCTGTTTAGCACCCCTATGGAATTATTCGATCGCGATTTTCCTGGGCATTATTTACGATTAATTAAACGAGTTCGTACTACAATTATTGCTCTAATTCCTCCTAATGATGGTATCAAAGCAACTCTTTCAACTACTGGACTTTCCAGAGTTGTCACTGGTCAAAATAATCTCTTCCAAACTAATGAAATTGCTCGTCCACCAGAATCTGTAGCTCTTACCTCTCCCCGTGATGCCACTGGACTGTTTGAACTTACCCCCCAATCTCAGGAAATGCTGTTACCTTTTGAGAATTTAGGCGTAGATACATCTTGGGAATTACGTTTACCCAAGGCTTCTAATCTCTTCGATTACAATACCATTGCTGATGTGCTAATAACTATTGAATATACTGCTCTCAATAGCTTTACTTATCGCCAAACCGTGTTGGATGAATTAGGAGATACTATTTCTGGCGATCGCCCTTTCAGCTTCCGCAATCAGTTTGCCGATGCTTGGTACGACCTCAATAATCCAGAACAAACCGATGATCCAATGATAGTTACTTTTGAAACCACCAGAGAAGATTTTCCTGCCAATATTGAAGACCTGACAATTCAGCACATTGTCCTTTACTTTGCTCGCTTGGAAGGAGAAACGTTTGAAGTGCCAGTTGAGTATTTACACTTCACTAATTCTACTAGCCAAAATGACGAGGAACCTATTGGTGGAGGTGCGACTACAATTGATGGAGTGATTAGTACTCGTAGGGGTAATCCTCCCAGTTGGAGTTCTATAATCGGCAAGACTACAGTAGGTCAATGGGAGTTAAACTTAACTGGAAATCTTGACAATGGAGAACCAGTAAGCGAATTATTTGCCAATGAAAAAGTAGAAGATATTCTATTTGTGATTACTTATTCTGGTCGAATACCCCAATAAATAGGATTGTAATACTAACTGATTATCCTCTGATGAATTGTCTCCAGCCAAATAGGAATTACAGCTTGTCCCTTATCTAGTAAGGCGATCGCTTTTTCTCTATCCAACTCTTCTAAGACGAGCGATCCGCGAAGCGGTGTCGAAGACTCTCGCTTTTTCTCATCCCAACAAAACATCCAGCGTTTCTTACTCTTGAGATCAGCATAATTGATATCAGCTTCAACGAGTTCTCTTAATCCTCTACTAGCTTCGCTAAAACTCAATCCCACAGATAATAAGTATTCCATAATTGCCAGTTGCACTACATCAGACTGGGAATAGTAAATACTTCTGCCAGTACCAGATCCTTGAATTGGAGGAATCCATCCTTACTTTTTCTTTTTTGGCGAACCTAAGCGCGGGCGAAATCCCTAGGAGGTTCGACAAAATGCTGAAACTCATTTAGCAAAAGCATTTTCAGCTTTGGAAGAAATTATTTTGGCTGTATCATCAGAGAAATTAAAAGTTTTTTCTGAGGTTTGACAAAATCGCTTGTGAAAACAATACGTAATCAAGCTTTTGACTTATGGAGTTGCATCAGCAATTTCACCTTTGGTTGGATTGAGAAAATCTATTAGCATTTTCGGGTTTCAATCCTTCCCAAAAACAATTCGCGCCGTAGTTTATGTTTTACACCTCTATGCTATGAAAAATGCGGGTTAGTTTGATTACCTCAAAGTAATCTTGCTTTCTGACCCTAGTAACTACTCGTCCTGATACTGCCACTAATTTGATTAGTTGGAATAAGGTGCGCTCCCAGTAATAAGGATATGGGTTTACTATTGTAGTGGTTATTGAATCACCTTTGAGCAAGAAGGATTCTATATTAAAAAGAATGAAAGCAAATCCAGTATCGCCCTAAATTGTTTGGCGAAGCAATATAGTATGCGGACTAAATTATATGTGCTTGATAAATATCAAGATGACATCTAATTCGTTAGGTGTCATTTATTGTGTTAAAGCGACATTAATTTGTTACCGATGACAAATAAAGTGTTAATGTACATGTCAATGTGAAAATCAGTCAAGATGAGGCTTTAAGCCGAATGGGCGATACTGGATTTGAACCAGTGGCATCCTGCTTGTAAGGCAGGCGCTCTACCGCTGAGCTAATCGCCCTTAAGCCGTCGAAAATACTGACCCGGCTCTTTTAAGATGTCCTATTTGGCACTTGGTAAGTATAACAGTATTGAGGTTTTTTATGCAAACATATTTTCCGCAGTCAAAAAGATAAGTTATTCCTGAGTACTACTGTTGGTTTCATAGCTTAAATCAGCAAAACCCTAATTAGACCTAAGTCAAAAATTTGAACTGTGAGATCAGAATGCTGATCAGCTTTACATCAATCTTGTAAAGAGTTAAAACGACTACTGTAGTCAAATCTTGAAGATTAACATTTTTAGTTAGAAGAATAATGCCTGATGATAAATAATTCTTTACTTAGCAATCTCAGTCAAAAAATAGACGGAATTGTTATTGGTCAAGCAAATCTGGTCAAACAGCTTCTGGTTGCTTTGCTGAGCGGAGGTCATGTCATTATTGAAGGCGTACCAGGTACAGGTAAAACTTTACTAGTAAAGGTATTATCCAAGCTAATTGCTGCTGATTTTCGCCGTGTTCAATTAACCCCGGATATTCTTCCTTCAGACATTTTGGGGACAAATATTTTTGATCTCAACAGTCGTAATTTTATTCTTAAGAAAGGACCTATTTTTACCGAGATACTTTTGGCAGACGAAGTAAATCGCAC
>JAAUYH010159354.1_pt1 | contig 21409 bp, 23 predicted proteins | sample 7278061 | NCBI WGS metagenome assembly JAAUYH01 (sample SAMN14350203, study PRJNA611818) | marine sediment metagenome | isolation source: surface marine sediment (0.6m) | place: French Polynesia: Moorea | collected 2018-08 | reverse complement strand
GTTCAATGGTTTTCGTAAAATCAGCGATCGCTTTTTGGTATTCTTCTAAATTACCGTAAGCATTACCACGATTATTGTACGCCTCAGCATAGTTAGGATTAAGTTCAATGGCTTGAGTAAAATCAGCGATCGCTTTTTGGTATTCTTCTAAATTACTGTAATTAACACCATGATTATTGTAAGCTTTAGCTAAAATTTTTCTCTCGATATCTATAATTTTTACCAGTTCTTTTGCTAGTTCTAAATCATCTTTTGCTGATATATTATCTAGACCCGATATCAGATAATCGGAGTTTTTTTGTGCTTTTAGCCATCTGCATAATCTGCCATCACGATAATCTTTTAAAAGCTGATCGATGTCACACTTTTTCCTTAACTTATCTAGAGTTCGGATGGGTATTCCGTTATGATTTAAAGCAAATTTTAATTTCATTGGTATTTTTCCTATATGTTTTTCGGTTACAAGCACAATCAATCATTAGTTATCTAAACCAATTTGAAAAAAACGCCTTCACTTTTTTAGCTGCTTTTGTAACTTCCTTAACACTTTTTTGCGCCATTTCTTTTGCTTTATCCACAACCTTTACCACATTTTTCTTGGCAAAGTGACCGATTTTTACGATTCCTGTGTTGATACCTTGAGCAATAGCCTGTCCTGCTACGCGACCGATAACCGTACCTGCCACAGCACCAATGATCGTTCCCGTCGGACCAAATGTAGATCCTATTATAGCTCCTACTTCTGTTCCCACGAACTGACTTTGTAAGTGTATAACTGTTTGAGTAACAACGCCAACAGCAGCAACGCAGTGATCATAAATATACTCCATTGCTTTATTGACTTGCATCTTACCTTGAGCCAATTTGTAGGCTACTTTAGCAACGGTAACACCCATATTGACCGCAATAGCAATTTGGGGAGCATCCATCCCCTCAAGTGCGTCGATAGGAACTTCATTATTAGCAACGATAACACCACAAGTTACCAGCTTTTTGGCCACTAACTCACTATTATTTCCCAGTTCTCCCTCAAAACAATCTTGAGCAACTTGGCTTACAGTTTCACGATTCGTATCAAAATGTTCACCTAAAGATTCAATGTCTTGCTGATAAGAAATAGCAGTGAGTAAAGAATTATTTTGTACTTCTTCTAGTAATTTTTTTACAGCTATCTGCTCATTAATTCCTGTCAATTCCGTTTCTGGCATTTCTGAGAAAACTTTTACATTTTCATCTAATAAACAACTAAGATGCTCGTTATTACATTTAGCTAATTCAGCCTGAATTGATTGAACAATTTCTCCAATTTTTCGAGCATCCTTAATATTAGTAAGAGCTTTGAGGTTTGTTTTTAACCAATTTAATTTGGATTTCCCTTTCTTTTGAGCCTCAATTAAATCCCGATGGGAACTTTCTAGAGAATCAATGGTATTTAAACCCCAATTAATATCATCAATAACAATACTTGGGTCTTCTACTGTATCCCGTTGTTCAACAAAATTAGTGCAGAAAACTTCTACTTCTTTTTTGTCAACTTGTGCGTCGTACTCAACGAAGATTTCAGAGATGACGTTAGTAAGATATTCTTTTTCTTGGGGGGAGATAAGATCAGACATACTTAAATGACATACCTGACTCACTATCGATTGAGGATGTCTCTCCTATGTTTAATTTTAATCCATTTTGGGGACTGTGCTTACGCAGAGGGAAAAATTAACTTTTCTTCTTTTTAAGACAACATGAAGTAGTGGATTATTTTAACTAAAATGGTGGGTTACGACGGATTGTTATATTCCTGGTATATACCTGAATTATAGCTGCCTAACCCACCCTACTGGACTGACACGACTAATTTTGTGCATTAGAATTTGATTTTGTTGGGTTTCATTTTTCAACCCAACCTACATCTATTACCTCAGAAATATATCATTTATTCAGCCGTCCAAACCACCTTATCTCCCTGTCCCCAAAACCCATCATATTTGGTTAATTTTAAATCTCCTTGTACTTGAGTTTGACAAGCCAAACGACGATTTTTATCCAAAGAATGGGGAGGAAGAGAACGTCTTGTTTTATCTTTCCAGTTAGCTTCGGAAACTAAACCTTCTATTTCTAATGCACAAGTTCCACAGGTTCCAATTCCCCGACAATTGATAATTTTTGCTTGACCGTTATAAAGATCAATATTGTTCTTAAGAAGAACACGGCGTAAATTTTCTCCTTCATTACAAGTAATGGTTTTTCCTTGTGCAGTAATTTTAAACATAGGATAATAAATTATAGTAATGTTTGCTTAAATTATACACAATTTTACTCAAAAAAATTAAATCTGTAGGGTGAGGTGGGCAAATTAGAGATTTATCTAGACTACCGATAAGTATAAAACTTTGCCCACCCTACAAAAAATAAAATCAAGATAATTATCAAACTACTTAAGGTCAATAAAATGGTTGTATTTCTATTACTTTTAGCGAGAATTTCTGAGTAAGATAGATCATGATTTTGAATTAAGACAAAAGAATGAGGACTAAATATAAAAGGTAAAAAACGACTCAATAATAAACGAACAACAAAGTTAAGATTCCATGACTTTTTTTGCCAAGGATCTTGATTATATTGCCAAGGATAACTAATCTGAACTAAACGAATTAATGCTTTCTAGGTTATACAAACATCCTGCTTGTGTAGTCTGTTAATAACTTAGAATAAACAATAAAGTTGGTCAAAATAGAGTGAAATATGACCTATTTTTATTTGCTGGCTAAGTTAACACCCTACCATTTTTTTGTGTTATTATGTTTATGTAAGGTAAACTGGTATATCTGGTGCCTAAAAGGGTTAAAGATAGAGTTACAATATGACCAACGAGCAAAAAAAATCTTCAGATGTAATTAGACTCGGCCAGTTTATGAAATGGCAAAACCTTGTACAAAGTGGAGGTGAAGCAAAAATAAGAATTCAAGGGGGAGAAGTGATGGTTAATGGGTGTGTCGAGACGCGACGGGGACGACAATTAATTACGGGAGATCAAGTCACATTTAACGGTAAGCATTATGAAGTTAATCTATGACCTATGTTTGCTTGATCGTCCCTGAACAAGAGAAAATCAATAATAATTAAGTCTCTTGAGTCACAGTAATAGAAGATTTATCCCTCGCAAATAATAAAGTTAACCATTGGGTAGTTAACAGTCGGGGAACTAACAAACAAAATAGACTATTTAACAACAACATTGCCCATAATTGGAGATCACTCATTTCCATAGATACAGTCCTATTTCTTTTGTTCCCTGCATCCTTAATTATGCCCGATATTTTTGGAAATAGAAACTAGATTAACGTTTAAATTTCTTGTTGAATAGATAAGTTTTCCTGACGTTACAAAATATTAAGTATCTAGTCCTCTAGAATTTAATAAAAATTTACGTTTTTTCCTAGCAATTTCTTGTAAGTCAATAATGCGATCAGTTTCATCAACTATTTCCCCTGTTAAGACTTCTAAAACATCCTCTAACGTTACCACTCCTGAAACCCCACCATATTCATCTAAAACGACCATTAAATGTTCACAAGTGTCTTGAAAAGTCTTGAGTAACTTATCTGCTTTAATACTTTCAGGGACATAATGAACCTGACGGAGTAACTGATTAATTGTTTGATTTCCTTTCCCTCTAATGATAGCTGCAAGTAATTCATCTTTAAGACAATATCCAATCACTTGATCGATAGATTCTTCAATCACTAAAATTCGAGTATGTTCAGAAGCAATAATATCATCTTGAGATTCAATCAAAGTAGAATTACCTTTCAAAAAAGTCACAATTACTCGAGGAGTCATTAACTCGGCTGCGGTTAGATCATTTAGTTGAAAAACTCGTTGAATCATTTCTGCTTCATCGTCTTCAATTACTCCTTCTTTATAACCAATCATGGTTAAAAAACGAATTTCTGCTTCATTGGTTGTTGGTAACTTTCTTCGTTGTGTAAAAGGAGACGTTATTTGCTCCATTAACCAAACGAGAGGGGTAAAAATAACTGTCAAAAATTGCACAGGAATAGCAACAATTAATGCGATTGGTTCAGAATATCTCTCTCCAATGGTTTTTGGAACGATTTCACCGCAGACAATAATCAAGAAAGTTAAAACACTAGAAAATAGACCTAACCAAGCATCTCCTAATACCTTAGCTGCCAAACTTCCAATGACAATACTCCCGACAATATTAAAAATATTGTTGAGAATAACAATAGTAGCAATAGGGCGATTCATTTTACTGCGAATAGACTGTAAAACGATAGCTGCTGGCTTTTTAGACTGAGCTAATTGTTTAACTTTGACCCGTGAAACTGAAAATAATGCTGTTTCTGCACAGGCACAAATTGCCGAGCCAGTCAATACAATTAAAACCACAAAAATAATATTTACCATAATAGTTTTAGTTAGTAAAATTTTCCATAATTTTATCTCGAATGATTAAAGCTGTTGCAGGAGCTAATAAAATACCATTACGATAATGACCAGTTGCTAATAAGACATGAGAATAGTTAGGAACTTCCTTAATAATAGGAGCGGCTTCGCCATCAGGACGGGGACGTTTTCCTGACCAATTTTTAATTATTTCTCCTGTTGCTAAACTAGGACAAAAGGAAAAAGCCTGTTTTTTAACTGTTTCTAGCAATTCAATTTGTGGTGAAACTTCTCCCATTTCGTCAGGAAATTCTACTGTAGCACCGATCCAATATTCCTGCTGATTAACAGGAACAATATGAACATCTTCACCCGTAATAACAGGTTGAAAATTATTATCTCCTAACCCATGATTTACCTTAATTTGTAATGCTTGTCCGAGAACCGGTTTAATATTAATCATTGGTTGTAACTCGTTGATTAAAGGAGTCGAACCCAAACCAGCGCAAATAATTAACCAATCCGTTTCTAAGGTCTGGTATGACGTTTTTATTTGATAAGATTGACCATTATTTGAAGCATCTAGTTCCCTTGATATAATATTTTTAACTTTGACCCCAAATTGACAATTTACACCGTTTTGAGAAGCCGCTAAAACAAGAGATTCCGTCAAAAGAGTTGGATGAATTTGTATATCTTGAGGAGAATAAATAGCCCCCATAACCCGATCATTTTGTATTTGAGGACAGCGTTTCCGTAACTCTTTTTGCTCCCAAATTTCTAGGGGGTATCCGTGATCATTACGAAATTTCTGTAATTTTTCCCATCTTTCTAGGGGATCATCCTGAAAACGTAACATTAAAATCCCTTGATGATTGACAGGAATTTTCTTACCCGTTATCTCTTCTAACTCAGGAATTAAAGTTTGATACCGTTCTAAACTAGACTTGCGAAGTTTCCAACCCCGTCCCTTAGTTTTGTGGCTAATAATCGCCATTAAAACCCCTAAAGCTGCTCCAGTCGAACCCGAAGCGGGCTGTTTTTCATCGATTAAGGTAATGTTTAACCCCTTAATTAAACTTAATTCATAGGCGATCGCTGCTCCAATTACGCCAGCACCAATAATAGTAATACGAGTCATATTATTATAAGAATTTTCCATAATGATAGGGGCATAATAATTATGCCCCTACAAACGTTATAGCTAAAATGAGTTAGCTTTTGGGAAGTAAATCTAAGAAACTTTGTAAATGATTAACTGCTTCACGATATTCCCGTTGTGCAGCAACGGAGTTACGTTCCTTAGCAGCAGCATCTAAGCGTTCAAAGTCGCTAAATAAAGCCTGAGATAAACTTTTAGCTTCCTTTTGGTCTTTGGGTAATAAAGAACGCGTTAAACTGCTCATTTGTTGACGAAGACCCCCCAATGGTCCATGAATATAGGTACGGGTATCGATCCAATTTTGATCCCCAATAAACCCTTTTAGAGCATCGAGATTTTCTCTTGCTTCCTCAATGGGTTCAACGAGAACCTGTAATTGTTCAATTTTTTCAGGGGAATAGGTGGTGGGGACCGAAGCTTTCGGACCACCGCAACTAACACAGAAGATGGCGACAGCCACCAATAATAGAGAGAGAATAGACCGAATACGTGGCATAATTCTAAGTTTTGCTAATGATATCGATTGACATACTCCACTCCCTGAAGTGAGTGGATTCTCCAAGCATCACTGCCAAAGGATTACTGGCTCATCCAGACCGCTTAACTATCTCCACTCTCGCAGTAGCTAGCCATAGGCGGGGCTGTCCCCAGTCGTTCAGGTGGTTGGCCTCAGTTTTCGGATGCCCTCCGATACTGTTTAGTAAACTCCTCAGTCGATTTTCTCAAGAATTGAGTAGATTGGTCAATCTTTTATAACTGATCTTAAACCACCTGACGACGCAAAAAACTAACCATCCCTTCGCTAACCTCTTTGGGCCAATGTTCTTGGGGGTAATGTTTCGCCTCCTCTAACTTCACCATCTCGATATGAGAAGCATTGGCCGCTAATTTTTCGGGAATATCGGCCGATAACCAGGGGTCAGCCATTCCCCAGAGGATGAGAGTGGGAACCTCCCAACCCGAAAACCCTTCTTCGATGGTTTTCATGGTTTGAGATAACTTGAGATTTTTAGTCGTTGTCAATAACGCCCGTCCCACCGCCGAACTTTTAAGATACGGTTGTCGAAGAATATCTAAATCTTGATCCTCAATCACAAAACCGCTACCCTTCTCTAAGGTACGATCAACCAATAAAGGATCTTGAGTGACCATATCTCCCATAAACGGGATCGTCCATTGCTGCATCAACCAAGGAAGCTTAACCGCAGGGGATAACGGGGTATTGAGAATAATTAAGCGATCAACAGTTTCAGGATGGTTAAAAGCGTATTGTAGGGCGACAGACGCTAAAAACCCTTGCACCACTAAAGAAATTTTATCCAGTTCCAACGTTTGCAGAAACTCACCGAAAGCCTTTTCATAAGCAGCAGCAGTGTAGGCAAAGTCCCGCTTATCCGGTTTGGCCGAAAACCCCGACCCTACCCAGTCAGGTGCGATTGCCCGAAACCCCTGATCTCCCAGGTTATCCATTACCCTACGCCAGATATAACTATGACTGGGTAACCCATGAACGAGAACCACTGGCGGTTTCTGGTTGGGGTTAGTGGGGGTAACTTCTCGATAAAACCATTCTACTGAACCGACGGTTATTGTTTGTTCTGTCATCATATCTTTAGTTAAACTCAAGTTTGAGCATTTGTCTTTTTTGTTTAAACTTTATACATTAGAGTAGAACTTATACTATGGACAATAGCCAAAGGTTAACATCTGTTGACCGATACTCATACCATCAGCTACCTTAACTTGATTAAGGACACTCGATTTAACCACTAACTTTAGTTGATAAACCACAGGAGATAAAATAGCTTATGCAAGAGCTTGCTTTACGCTCAGAGCTTGATTTTAACAGCGAAACCTATAAAGATGCCTACAGTCGCATCAATGCTATTGTCATTGAAGGGGAACAAGAAGCCTATCAAAATTATATTGATATGGCGCAACTACTTCCAGAAAACGAGGCCGAGTTAATTCGCCTCTCCAAAATGGAAAACCGTCATAAAAAAGGCTTTCAAGCTTGTGGAAAAAATTTGAACGTTACCCCGGATATGGACTACGCTCAACAATTTTTCTCTAAACTTCATGGCAACTTCCAAACGGCTAAAGCCGAAGGAAAAATTGTTACTTGCTTATTAATTCAATCTTTGATCATCGAAGCCTTTGCGATCGCCGCTTATAATATTTATATCCCCGTGGCTGATCCCTTTGCTCGCAAAATCACCGAAGGGGTGGTTAAGGATGAATATTTGCACCTCAATTTTGGAGAAGTTTGGTTAAAAGAGCATTTTGAATCCTCCAAAGCAGAATTAGAAGAAGCAAATAAAGAAAATTTACCCATTGTTTGGCAAATGCTCAACCAAGTTGAAAAGGATGCCGAAATCTTAGCAATGGAAAAAGAAGCCTTAGTGGAAGATTTTATGATTAGCTATGGAGAAGCTTTAAGTAATATCGGTTTCTCTACCCGTGAGATCATGAAAATGTCTTCCTATGGGTTACGTGCTGCTTAAAATAGCTAACCATAACCATTAAAATACTGTAGGGGCTTAATTATATTAAGCCCTTTATTATGCTAGTCTAAATTATTAATAAGGAGTCTTTTATGAGTTTAGAAGCGAGTGCTGCTGATGTAGCCATTAAACAAAATTTAGAACAATTTTTAGTGGTTTTATCCGTTTCTTTAAGTGTCGCCACAGTCTCCCGTATTTTTTCTTGGTTTCGACAAATTCCTTACACCCTTTTATTGGTAATTGTCGGGTTAGGATTGGCATTTGTTGATGTTCGTTTGGTTAATCTTTCTCCTGAGTTGATTTTAGAGATTTTCTTACCCCCATTACTCTTTGAAGCTGCTTGGAATATTCGCTGGCGAGAGTTAAAAGAAAATTGGATTCCTGTGGTATTATTTGCCGTGATTGGCGTCATTATTTCGGTGGTTGGCATCGCTTTCGCTTTGAGTCAATTAACAGATTTAGCTTTACCGATTGCTTTGTTAGTAGGGGCAAGTTTATCGGCTACCGATCCCGTTTCTGTGGTGGCTTTATTTCGGGAATTAGGGGCCAGTAAAAAGTTAACTGTATTAATGGAAGGAGAGAGTTTATTTAACGATGGGGTAGCGGTTGTTGCTTTCTTATTATTGGTAGGTATACCGTTAGGAACGGAAGTCTTTTCGGTTACGGATACGGTGGTTAGTTTTGGTAAATTTGTTGGAATTGGTGTCGGTTTGGGGTGTTTAGTGGGTTTTGGAATTTCCTATTTAACCCAACGATTTGACCTTCCTTTAGTTGAGCAATCGTTAACCTTAGTTTCTGCTTACGGAACTTATTTAATTACAGAAGAATTAGGAGGATCTGGGGTTATTTCGGTGGTGACTGTGGGCATTATTTTAGGTAACTTTGGTTCCCGTATTGGGATGAATCCTCGGACGAGATTGTTAGTGTCTGAGTTTTGGGATTTCTTAGCATTTTTTGTTAATTCGATTGTCTTTTTATTGATTGGCGATCAAATTAAATTTGAGAGTTTGAGTAATAATTTAGACCTGATTATTGTTGCCATTCTTGCAGTTTTAATCACTCGTTTTATTGGTATCTATGGACTGGCAAACTTCAGCAATGTTTTTACCAAAGTAGATATCAGTTTACCCGAACAAACGGTGCTTTGGTGGGGAGGTTTAAGAGGTTCAGTGTCTATTGCTTTGGCTTTAAGTGTTCCTGTTTCTTTGAGTGGACGACAAGATATTATTGATACGGTATTTGGAGTGGTCTTATTTACCTTATTAATTCAAGGGTTAAGTACACAATGGGTTCTCAAAAAACTAAATTTAGTAGGCGATCAACCCTTACGTCAAGAATATTCAGAATTATTAGCTCGAAAAATCGCTTTAGGAAGAGTGATCGATTATTTTCAAACCTTAGATGAATCTCCCAGTATTAACTCAGAATTTTATCGCTACGAAAAGGAATTAGTCACAGGACAATTAAAATCTATAGAAGAAAAGATTAATAAATTTCAAACCCAATACCCTCAATTACAATCCATTGCTACCCAGTTACTGAAGGAAACTTTATTAGATATCGAAGCAGATACCTATGCTGAATTAATTCGTAATGGTAAATTAGGAAAAAATTTATCTCCTTTGATTTTAGATATCCTAGGAGAAGGTGGTGAGAAGATCGGGTAAGCTGTTCATCATTTAATTTGGTCATTGAGACTGAGGGGGTGAGGGGGTGACGGGGAGATGGGGAGATGGGGAGATGGGGTGACGGGGTGACGGGGAGAGGGATTAGCACTTTTTACTGATTTCCCCTATACCCACTTTAAATGCAAAACAGCTTATACCAATTTCACAATCTAAGACTACAGATCAAGATTTTTCCTCCCCCCACACTTCCCACACTTCCCACACTCCCTCATCTGTAGCCAACTTTAGGGAAAATGGTATTAACACATGAGGAAGGAGGTATGAAGAACATTCCTCCTTCCTTCCGAGAAAGTCACCCCACCGTACATAATGTTAATGTTGGGTCTGTTTTTCCTTCTCCTGAGACACTTTAATTGTTCTCTGTTCGCTGTTTCCTCTTGCCTCAAAATCTTTTAATAACCCCATCAATGCAGGAATAACTGTAGGGGTTAAAAAGGTAGATAAAATTAAACCTCCTGTTAAGGCAATACCTAACCCTTGATAAAGTTCGGCCCCTTTCCCTGGAATAATAGCTAAAGGTAACATCCCTAAAACACTGGTGCCGGCAGACATAAAAATAGGCCGTAAGCGATCGCCTACTGCATAATATAAAGACGCATCATATTCGACTCCTTCTGCTTGCAGTTGCAACGCCCGATCTACCAGTAAAATAGCGTTATTAACCACAATACCGGTCAAAATAACAAATCCTAACCCGGTAATCATATCCAACGGGACAACAACACCGGGAATAGCATTCGCTAAGACTAAACTTAACAAGGCCCCGGTCATTCCCATAGGAACCGTTGCCATAATTAATAAGGGATAAATGAAGGAACGATACAACGCAACTAAGAGTAAATAGGTGATTACCAAAGAAAGAATAAAGGTTGCAGCCAACTGGAACAACGTTTCCGCTAAAACATCAGCAGATCCCCCTAATTCTAGCCGTACACCAGGGGATAAATCAGCCCGTAACGGCTCTAAAATCTCTTTTTCCGTTTTTTCCACCAAAGCTCCTAACGGTGCGTCCCTACCCACGCTTACCGTCAGGGTGATAGACCGTTCTAAGTCCACATGGTTAATCGCATCGGGTCCAGTGGTTTCGATCACCTCAGCTACATCTGATAGTTGCACTAATTGACCTTGACCATTGTACATGGCCAGTTGTCGCAGTTGATCGGGGTTGCTGACAAAGGTATCTTTGAGTTCTACACTCACGTTTAATTCTCGTTTCCCGTCCACAAACTCCGAGGCCCGTAAACCCCCTAATGCGCTTTGTACCATTGATCCAATTTCGGACTCAGATAACCCAGACTCTGCTAAACGGACACGGTTCGGGATGACTTGTAATTCTGGCGCACCGGTAACAAAATTAGACCTAACATTTTGTACACCGGATAATTGTCGAATGTCTTGATTCAGTTGCTGTTGAAGTTGGTTTAACTCCTCTAAATTTTCCCCGATAATTTGCACTTCAAATTCTTTCCCTGGATCATTGAAAATAGAGGCCCGGATGGGAACCATAAATCGATACCCCGGAAACTCTAAACTTTTGCTTCGGAGTCGGTTAACTAAACTATCTAAGGTGTTACCGGTTGCTTGATCCGGATGGACAAAAGCAGCAATAATACGTCTTCCTGGCCGATGAACATATAACGTTCTCATGATCTCTGGTTGTTCACTGACAAACTGTCTCGCCGGTTCCGACTGTTCAATGGCCTCAGGTATGCTGGTTCCGGGGAAGGGTTCAGCTAACCATAAAATTAGATTGCGGTTTCCTTGGGGTAAATAGTCCGGTGGGGGTAAAATTTGCAAACTCACCACAATTAAGGCCAAAGGAATGGCTAAAATAACTAAGCGACGTTTAACTTTACCTCTTCCTAATGACCATTTAACGGTTTTGAGCAGAAAATCTTCTAATTTTCCTTGGCCTGCACGAAATATAGTGGAAGTTTGTGCCACTTTTCTCTCTAACCAGTTACCTCCTTGATAGTTCACTTCGGCTAACATTTGCTCAGCTTCCGTTCGGTTTAAAAACAGTCCAGCTAACATGGGAACCAACGTTAAAGCAGCAAATAGGGAGAATAACACAGAGGATGATAAGGCCACCCCAATATCAAAAAATAATTGTCCCGCTTCCCCTGTTACTAGGATAATAGGCGCAAATACCGCTACTGTTGTTAACGTAGAGGCTAACATTGCACCTCCCACTTCCTGAGTTCCATCAATGGCCGCTTTCATAGGGGTTTTACCCTGCTGCATATGGGTGAAAATGTTTTCGAGAACAACGATCGCATTATCCACCACCATTCCCACCGCAAACGCTAACCCGGCTAAACTAATAACGTTGAGGGTTCGGCCCAGTAAAAAGAAGACGATAAACACTGTGATCAAAGTGGTAGGAATAGCGATCGCAATAACCCCAACGGTTCGTAATGACCCCAAAAATAACAGTAAAATAAGGGCCGCGAGGATCGCACCCATGATCAGGTTACTCTGTACAAAGGAGATAGAAGCATTAATATAGTCGTTTTCGTCGTAGGTAATATCGAAAGTGATCCCGTCTCCTTCCCGATCAAACCGTTGTTCTAACTCCCCTAACGCTGAACGAATACCAGACGAAATTTCGGGAACATTGCCCCCCACCTGTCGCATAATGCCAATACCGACGGCTGGCTCATTATTTCTCACCAATGCCCGATCTTGGATTGCCCTTCCCATCCGCGCTTGGGCCACATCTCCTAAATAAACGGTTCCGGACTCATCCCGACGCAACACAAACCCTTCTAACTGTTGTACGTCATTGATACGACTGAGGGTTCGCACTCGATATTCCCGTCTTCCTAACACCAATGGGCCACCGCGAATATCCCTATTGTTGCTACGCAGGGTATTCACCACGTCCCCTATGGTAAGGTTGCGATCGGCTAATGCTTTGGGGTCAACAATCACTTCGACTTCCCTTTCTCGTCCCCCAGAGATGATAAACTGTCCCACCCCTTGGACTTGTCGTAACCGAGGAACGACTACATCATCTACTAAGTCTCGATAATGGTATTCATCGGGAGTATAACCCTCTTTGGGGATTAATATAACCCACATCATGGGACTACTGCTACCGCTTACCACTTCCACGTTAGACTCGTCTGCTTCGGTGGGAAGGGCTTCCACTTGTTGCAATTTATTGAGAACATCGATTAAACTGCGATCGATGTCGGTGTTCCAGGTAAACTCAACACTAATGTTACTGGTTCCGTTGCTGCTGGTACTGCTGATCTCTTGTATCCCTTGAACTTCTTCTAAACGTTCCTCAATGGGACGAGTGACCAAATCTTCCACTTCTGCGGGACTTGCACCGGGGTAAGGGGTGGTAATGGTAATTTCTGGGCGATCGCCTCCGGGTTGTAATTCTAAGGGTAAATTAAAGAGGGATAAAATCCCGAATATTGCCAATAAAGCAAACAAAACCCCTGTCCCATGTCGCCAGCGAACGGCTGTTTTAATTAAACTCATTTTTATACCTTAAGATAATGGTTAAAATGTTGACTTGATAAAGCTTTTTAATTTTTAAGTTTCTTTTTAAGGACGAGCAAGTCGAAAGGAGAGAAAACTCTATGAGCAACAATCATTTTAGTCTTGATATGTCCCCTGAAGAAAGACACCATAAATTAGTCAATATGTCAGACGAGGACATAGATTATTCAGACATTCCTGAGCTTGATGAGGAATTTTTTAAGAAGGCGAAGTTAGTCAAGAAACAAACAGGAACAGAAGCAATATCAATACAAATTGATAGCAAAGATAGCTGACTGATAACTAACTTTTAATAATGGTCACTGTTGCATCATCTTTTAACCCATCGCCTCCTTTAATAACAATGGATTGACCTTGTTTAAGTTGAGGATGACTAATAATAACATTTTCTCCAAGATCCTCAATTAATTCCACTTCTAACTGTTCTGCCTGATTATTATCAACGGTAAATAATAGCCATTGATTCCCTCTTCTTGTTAAAGCATCTCTAGGAATAGTAAAGGTATTATCATCAATAATAGGCATAATTAAATCAGCTTGAATTGCCATACCCGGCAACAATTTTTCAGGCGGATTACTAAGGCTAACCCGAACTAATTGTCGACGAGAATTACTATTTGCTGCGGGAACAACCGCCGTAATTTGTGTTAATTTATTCCAGTCAGGTAATGCCCTAGCCAATAAATTGACCTGCATTCCTTGAGTAATTTGTCCACTCAAATTTTCAGGAATTTCTAAGAAAATATCTAAAGAGCGATCGCTAACTAATGTTAAAATCGGCGCATTCACTGCTAAATAGTCCCCTGGGTCGGCTTGACGGGCTTGGACGACTCCAGCTACAGAAGCTCTTATTTTCGTCCGTTCTAGGCGCAATTTTGCCTGTTCTACGGCAGCCTTGGCTGCCTTCACCACCCCTCTTTGTGCATCCATTTCTTCTTTGGTGGGCCCCGCTTGAGCTTCTGCTAAAATGGCGGTGGCTCGAAGGCGATCGCTTTTGGCATTATCCAAGCGGGTTCTAGCTTGGGCAATGTCTTGAAGGGTTGAGGTTTCTTCAGCTTTCAAGGCGGCTTCTGCCCGTAATCTTTGGTTGCGAGTCTCATCAGCCCTTGCTTCAGCTTCTACTAACGCCCTTTCTGATAAAGCCCCTTCTAAACTTAACCCTTTAATCCGTTGTAAGTTATCGTCTGCCTCTTTTTCTCGACTTCTCGCTGCTTCAAGTTCGGCCTGACGTTGGGCGATTAAATCGGGTTGCAGGGCAATTAAACGCTGTAAATTATCTAAAGCTTCTTGTTCTCTGGCTTGTGCTGCGGTTAACTCTGCTTTGCGTTGTGCTATGACCTCGGAACGGGTTCCTACTTCCAATCGTTCGAGGTTGCTCTGTTCTTGCACTAATCTAGCTTGAGCCTCCGCCAAAGCAATTTTACCATCAGCATCGTCTAAAACCGCAACGATCATGCCTGGGGTGACTTTATCCCCTTCTTTGACTAAAATTGTCTCTACCGTTCCCGCTACTTGAGGGCTAAGGGTGGCTTTGGCCCCGGCTTCTACTTGCCCCATTAATCTAACCTGCCGATTTCCTCCTCCAGAGCTTAATATAACCGTTTCTACTGGTTTTGGGGGTGGGGTTTGCTGAGTGGTTTGGGTGGTTGGGATGAGTAAAGGGTTAATTATCTGCCAGAGGGTAAGACTGCCGCCAAAAACGACTATAGCGATTAACCATCGAGGAAATTGGTGCTTTTTGGCCTCATTTTGTCTATTTTCGTCCTTTTTTTCTTCAAATTCAATGCTTGAACTCTGTACTGGTGTTGAGGAAACGTCAGTTGATTTCATAGCCTTACTTCAGGTTAGGTAGGGGTGCAGTATCTTATTTTAATTTTAAGTTATATTAATTTTTATTTACAAATTTTACCAACTTTTAACCAAAATAACAAAAATTAAAACACTAGCTATTTTCCATCTTGGTCCCAAAAAAAAAGATTAGGGACTAGGGCAAGATTCTTGATACCCTAGTAGTATTCTTTAGTCGCTTCAGTGCAGAAGGAATGTCTAGCAACGGCGATCGCTTTGAGATTAAATTTTGGGGGGTTCGAGGGAGTATCCCCTGTCCGGGAACCCAAACAGTACGTTATGGGGGGAATACCTCCTGTGTGGAGATGCGTGTGGGTAAGGAAAGATTAATTTTTGATGGAGGGACGGGACTCCGCATTTTAGGGGAGTCTTTATTGCCAAAAATGCCCGTAACCGGCCATTTATTTTTTACCCATTCTCATTGGGATCATATTCAAGGATTTCCTTTTTTTGTGCCTGCGTTTATTCCTGGCAATAAATTTCATATTTATGGGTTACCGGCACCCAATGGCGCCACCATTAAACAGCGTCTTCATGATCAAATGTTACATCCTAATTTTCCGGTTCCGTTGCAAATTATGCAAGCTAATTTGGAATTTTATGATATTGAAGCCAGAGAAATCATTCATATTAATGATGTAACGGTAGAAACAGGAAAATTGAACCATCCAGGGGAAGCGTTAGGCTATCGAGTTACCTATCAAGATTTAACGGCGGTTTATGTTACAGATACGGAACATTTTCCCGATAGTTTAGATAATAATGTTCTCCATTTAGCGAGAGAGGCTGAGGTATTAATTATTGATACTACCTACACCGACGACGAATATTATGACCCTAAATTAAGTAAAGTGGGTTGGGGTCATTCGACATGGCAAGAAGCAGTCAAAATAGCGAAGGCAGCTAAGGTGAAAAAATTAGTTTTATTTCATCATGATCCTTCTCATAATGATGATTTTTTAGATAGCATTAAATTAAAAGTTCAGAAGGTTTTTCCCAATGCAATTTTAGCAAAAGAAGGTTTAGTTATTGATTTGAAACAGGAATTTCCTCACCCCTTTTGGTTAAACTAAATTGATAGCTTAGCTTAAAAATTTCATGAACAAATATTTACTTCAAGTTATCTTTTTTCTGGGAATAACATGGGGATTAACCAGTTGCCAATGGTGGCCCCTAAAACAGCAAAATAAAGAATTAGCCATTATTGTTAATCATGCTGATCCGTTAAGCGTTCAGATTGCTCAATATTATCGTCAACAGCGAAATATTCCCACAAACCATGTCATTGAAGTGATTTTTGATCCCAGTGACACAAATTTATCCCCTGAAGACTTTAAACGCATTAAACAAGAAGTCGATGGGTTGACTCCACCTGAAGTCAAAGGATATGCCTTAACTTGGACAAAACCTTATCGAGTGGGTTGTATGTCCATTACCAGTGCCTTTGCCATAGGATTTGATCCCAGTCACTGCGCCAAGGGATGTCAAGCGATCGCTCCTAATCCCTACTTTAATAGTAATCGCTCTGAACCCTTTGTTGATTTTGGGGTTCGTCCGACTATGGCCATTGCTGCTACCAGTTTTGAAGACGCAAAAACCTTAATTGATCGAGGAATAAACTCAGATAATACTTATCCTCAAGGTACTGCCTATTTAATGGATACTAAAGATAAAGCCCGTAACGTGCGTTCTTCTTTTTATACAACGATTATCCAACAATTGTCCTCAAAAATTCCCATCGAAGTCATTAAAAATAACGTTTTAAAAGATAAAAAGGATGTTTTATTTTATTTTACAGGGGTGCCGAAAGTCAGGGCATTAGATAGCAATATATTTCTTCCAGGGGCGATGGCCGATCATCTAACATCGTTTGGAGGAAAACTAACCGATAGTGGTCAAATGAGCAGTCTGGAATGGTTAGAAGCGGGTGCCACTGGCAGTTATGGTACAGTGGTTGAACCTTGTAACTTTGTCCAAAAATTTCCCCATCCTGGGGTAGCGATGTATCATTATTTGCAAGGAGACAACCTATTACACGCTTATTGGAAAAGTGTGGCCTGGGTTGGCCAAGGAATCTTTATCGGAGAACCCTTAGCCCGTCCCTTTGGAAAGAATGTTGATGATTAATGTTTCGGTCCGTGACCGGGACAAGGAAGAGGAGAAACGGAACGATCTAACCATCCAGCCGCTTGATTAATGTGGGCTAAGGCTTCATCGGGTTGATTGTTGAGTAACAACACCAAAGCCGTTGTTAGTTGCTGTTTGGCTTGTGCTTGGCGATCGCCTTTGAGACGGTGCCAATCATTAGGGGTAATACTTAACTGTTGTGCTAGAGCTTGAGCCAGTTCTAGGGAAGAAGCAGACTGTGGTGACTCGGTTTGAAAAACTTGAGACATAGAAGACATCGTTAAGTTTAAGATAATAAGAGAGCAACTTATTAATTGCTCTATCTTAAGTTTAACCAATAACTGTAGCGAGAATGTCTCCTATTGAATCGAATCAGTCCCCAAACCCTGACGAAGAATTTGAAACCGCTTTGATGGAAGTGGAGCGATCGCTGCTCAAGCTCAAAGAACGCTACAAAGAGGTTCAGCAAGCACAAAAGCAAAAATTAGACTTAGAAGAAAGATTAAACACGGTGTCGCCACAAGATACCGTAGAAGTGCAGAAAATTAATGAAGAATTACAACAGTTAACCATCACCTTAGAAAGTAACTTATTAACGGAAGAAGACGTAAAAACCCTCTTATGGGAGGGTATTCGTCAAGGATTATTAGGGGAAGTGTTTTGGCAAATTATTCGCTTTGGTGGGTTAGGGATCATTTTGGGATGGTTATTGAAAACTTGGGCGGGTTAAGCTTTTTTCCATCAACGTTTTAAACCAGATGCTAATCCTAACAACCCACTGGTGGCTAACATCCCTAAAACAGAGGGTTCAGGAACACTGACCGGATCTTGTCCTGGGGGCATTTCTCCACCTCCGTGACCCCCGTGACCATGATCGTCTCCATCCTCAACAAAGGTAATATGTTCCTCAATTCCGTTGGGAGCAACATCATCATGAATTCCAGCCAATAACCCCTATTTTTGATAAAGACAAAGACGAATATTAGCCTTAGGGGTATTTCCTTTGACTGAAATGATATGTTTTTGTCGGACTTTTGGATGATAAAACCACTGAGAAATGGTTGGTTTATTGTCCGAATCTACTTGATAAGGAGTAATAACATTTCCTTGATGACTAACAGCAACCTCTAAATAATCATTGGCTTGAACTCTTAATTCATCTTCTTGATTAACCCAAAGAGTAAATTGATGCTCATTATTAATTCTGCCCTGATAAACCGCACAAAAATTGTTGTTAGGAAGATATAAACTAGAACGGGTGACAGCTTCACTAGGTACAGTCATGACACACAAAGCGGCCAAACAAGAAGGAGTAAAAAATGATTTTAAAATTGTCATGAGAATTGGCAAAATGAGTGAGGAACACGTTATTAAAAACAAGCTTATTTTCTCAAGACGCACAAACTTTCAATATGTTGCCAATGAAGTTAAAAATGAGTTAGTTTAAGGTAATGATCAAAATAAAATTATCAACTATCTATCTGGATAGACTGAGTCAATCGTAAATCCATCAATGAATAATGAGGAGATAGGGCAATGGATGCTAACACAAACAGAATCAAAAACATGATCGAGCGAGCCTTAGCCGATGGTCGATTATCTCGTCAAGAAGACGAAGATATTAAAGCAGCGATTGGTGCTGATCATCAAGTAACAGAAGAAGAAATGAAATTATATCGAGAATTACAACAACTGGTGTTTCAAGGAGATATTCTAATTGACGATTAACATCGGGAAAACGTTATTTGCTCTCTAAACGAAACAAAAAGATCATTAAGGCGATAACCCCTACTTGTAAAGCAAAATTGGGAAAAGCGGTTGTCACATCTTCTCCTGCTGCTAACTTAGCTAGAAAAACCACTGCTCCCATAAAACCCGACGCAGCAAAGGCAAGATAAAAGAACTTTCTCAAACCTTTATAGGGGGCTTTAGCTTCAGCTTTTAAAGCAGCATATTTTTGAGGATCAATGGGAGGACGGGACTTTTCAGACGGGTTATCCATGCAAACACTTTATTAAGACTGTTAGAATATGATACATTATTAACGTAAACTCATGGCTTGCCACGTTAGCTCAGTTGGTAGAGCACATCACTCGTAATGATGGGGCCGCGAGTTCAAGTCTCGCACGTGGCTTTACGTTTCAGGTAAAGAATCAGGGTCAAATCTTAAGTTTAGATTGAATACGAGGTTAATCTTAAAGATAAGAGACACTATACTTATATAGAGCTACTTTAGGAGTCACTACCCTGACACTCGTGCGACCTCATAAGCCCATCAAAATCGATTTGAATCTAGAATATCCTTGTCCGTGTCGACGACGAGGACATCTTTTGCCCATTGTCTTAACCGAAGCCTTTGGCTGCGATCGCTGTCAGCAAATTTTTGTGGTAGAAGAAAATGGTCAAACCATAGAACAGTTATCCTCCAGTTATCCTTATAAGCGAGTCTGGCGTTGGACTGGTTATCGCTGGTTAATTATTCGGCCTGGGTTAAGAGACGGCTATCTACCGATCATGACAGGCATGATGGTAGTAATATTAATTGGATGGTTTTTGTTGGCATTGCAATCCTCCTTAGGGCCAAGTATCATCATTGGTATTGCTTTGGCTGGTCTGTTGGTGGTTTTGCCAGCAATTATTTTCTGGTTAGCCTATCGACGTTAAGGCAAATTCTATGACCATTAACAGTTCTCCGAACTTGCTGTTAACCTCAGTTCAACGCTCTTATCATGCTTATTTAGCGTTGGAAACCAGTGACAGTCGTGATCGCTCTCTAGGAATCCAAGCGATGGCTAAAGGGCTAAGCCGTTCCTTTGATGAGATTCTGGAGGCGAACACCCTGGATCTGGAAATGAGCCGAGAAATGGCGGTTCCTGACTTATTGATTGACTGGTTAAAATTAACCCCCGAACGGTTAAGCAAAACCGTTGAAATTCTCGAATCATTGGCAGAACTGCCTGATCCCATTCAACAAGTTTTTAACGCACCCTATCGCTTAAATATGGCAGGAACCTATTGTCAATTGATGCCGTTAGGGGTGGTTGCTTTGGTGTATGAAACCTTTCCTGAATTGGGGGCGATCGCTGCTGGATTTTGCTTAAAAACGGGCAATAGTTTGCTATTGAGGGGTTGCAGTTCATCGACTCACTCTAATCAGGTGATTGCAGACATCCTACAATCTGCTTTGAAGGAGACGGAACTGCCTACGGGATGTTTAGAGGTACTTTCAGGAGAACAAGGGGCTTCTATCCAAGATTTAGTCACCCAACATCAATATTTAAGTTTGGTACTTCCTTATGGTCGCCCCAGTTTAGTTGAACAAGTCACTCAATGGTCAACGGCCCCTGTTTTAAAGTCGGCCATGGGTAATTGTTATTTATATTGGTCCCCAACAGTGGATCTAGAGATGGTTCGCTGGGTAATTCTCGATAGTCATAGCAGTGAACCAGATCCCGTCAATGCGATTGAAAAAGTCTTGATTAGTCCGAATCAAAACCCTTCAATTCTAGTCCGATTATTTAATATTTTACAGGAACAAGGGTTTGAATTGCGAGGGGATGAAAGATTATTGGAAGAATTTAGGGATTATTTAAAGCCTGTCAAAAAAGTGGAATGGAGTACACCCTATTTAGATAAAATTATCGCTTTTAAGGTGGTTGATAATTTATCGGAAGGAATTGTTTGGATGAATCAATATAGTAGCGGTCACGCGGATTGTTTAGTCACGGATTCTTATGCAGAAAGCCGTCAATTTGCCACAGAAATTGACAGTGCTTTAGTCTATATTAATAATTCGCCTCGTTTTGATCGTCATCCTGACCAGGGAGAGTCCTTATTTTTAGGGGTTTCTAACCAAAAAGGTCATTATCGGGGTTTAATTTCCCTAGAAACCTTCACCACCCTTAAACAAGTGGTTCAAGGCCAAGGAAAACAGTTTATTTGACTTTCAAATAAGATAGATTGTATCGACACGGGTGTAGACCTTACCTAAAAATTCTATCAAAATAATAGATACCCATCCACGCAGTGACAAGTTTAAGGTTGTCAACAACCCGTCGCTGAAAGCGAGGGCTTGCAAGAGCCTATAGTTGACCAGTCTAAGTTCTAAGAAAACTACGTTTTTAAAGCCATCACACCTACAAATACTTCGCTAGTTT
>JAAUYH010253611.1_pt1 | contig 21410 bp, 20 predicted proteins | sample 7278061 | NCBI WGS metagenome assembly JAAUYH01 (sample SAMN14350203, study PRJNA611818) | marine sediment metagenome | isolation source: surface marine sediment (0.6m) | place: French Polynesia: Moorea | collected 2018-08 | reverse complement strand
TACTGGCACAACACCAACCGCTACTCGCAGGACCTCGAGACGCTGCAGAACGAGCAGGGCGTCAACGTCTACCGCACGCCGGATTCGGTGATGGCCGAGCAGTTGAAGGCGTGGGACGTCGTGGTCGAGCGCATCTCGGGCGAGGATCCGTTCTTCGCCAAGGTTGTCGAAAGCCAGAAGGCCTATGCCAAGCGGGTGATGAACTACCTCAACCTCAACCAGCCCGACTACAAGCTGGCCTACGGTCACTACTTTGCCTAATCCAAGGGCGTGACTTTCGGTTGGGGGCGGCACCGGCCGCCCCCGGCCCAATAATGGCGGTGCAGGGGGACGGGCCGTGGTCAGATTTATCCACTCGATCGAAGGGCTCAGCCAATGGGTCGGACGCGCCTTTGGCTGGTGCATCCTGATCCTGACCCTGTCGGTCAGCTACGAGGTCTTCGTCCGCTACGTGCTGAACGCGCCCACCGTCTGGGCCTTCGACATGATGGTGCAGATGTACGGCGCGCTGTTTCTGATGGCCGGGCCTTACGCGCTGGCGCAGGATGCGCATGTGCGCGGTGACGTGCTGTACCGCCTGTTCAGCGTGCGCTGGCAGGCGCGGGTGGATTTCCTTCTGTACATCCTGTTCTTCTTCCCCGGCATGATGGCGCTTTTCTGGTACGGATGGGAGATCGCCGCCGATAGCTGGCGCTATCAGGAGGTCAGCTGGAACAGCCCCGCGCGCATCCAGATCTATTTCTTCAAGACGCTGATCCCGCTCGCCGGCTTCCTGCTGATGCTGCAGGGACTGGCAGAGATGCTGCGCTGCTGGCGCGCGATGCGGTCCGGGGAATGGCTCGGCCGGCTCGACGACGTGCGAGAGACCGAGGACATGCTGATGCATATGGAAGAGTCGGCCAGCCCGATCTCGCGCCCGTCCGGCAAATAACGATACGACCAGCCCAGAAAGCCTGACCCATGTTGACCGATCCCCAAGTCGCAATCGTAATGCTGTGCCTGTTCATCGTGCTGGTGCTGTTGGGCTTTCCCATCGCCTTCACGCTGCTCGCCATGGGCGTCGGGTTCGGCTATTACGCCTATTACCGCAACCCGCCCGAGACCTTTGCGGACATCTTCGACAACAACATCTTCTACCTTCTGAACCAGAACACCTATTCGGTGATGGAGAACGACATCCTGGTCGCGATCCCGCTGTTTCTGTTCATGGGCTACGTCGTCGAACGCGCCAATATCGTCGACCGGCTGTTCTATTCGCTCTATCAGGCCGCGCGCAACCTGCCGGGATCGCTGGCGATCGCGGCGCTTCTGACCTGCGCGGTGTTCTCCACCGCGTCTGGCATCGTCGGCGCCGTCGTGACACTGATGGGCCTTTTGGCCTATCCGGCGATGGCCAACGCCAACTACCAGCGGTCCTTCGCCTCGGGCGTGATCTGTGCCGGCGGCACTTTGGGCATCCTGATTCCGCCGTCGATCATGCTGATCGTCTACGCCGCGATCGCCGAACTGTCGCCGCTGCGCCTCTACGCCGCCGCAGTGTTCCCCGGCCTGCTGCTCGCCGGACTTTACATCGTCTACGTGATCACCCGCGTCAGCCTGAATCCGGCGCTTGCCCCGAAACCCAAGGACGATGACATTCCGCCGAAGCGCGAAGTCTACCTGAACCTCCTGGTCTCCTTCGTGCCGCTCACCGTTCTGATCCTGCTGGTTCTGGGCTCGATCCTCGGCGGCCTGGCGACCCCGGCCGAGGCCGCCGCGATGGGGGCGTTGGGCGGGCTGATATTGGCGTCGCTCTATCTCAGCCCCACCGGCAATGTCCTGAGCGACAGCGTGACCGGGCGCAATCCGCTGATGTATATCGGCGCGGGTGGCGGGCTGGTGATCTATTTGCTGACCGCCGAGGCGGCGACCACCAAGGCCATGATCGAGATCCCCATTCTCGGCGGCATCTTCGGGCTTTGGATGGCCTGTCTGCGCCATTCCTTCGCCACGGTCTGGATCAAGCTCAAGGAAAGTGTGTTCCTGACCGCCAAGGCCACCGCCATGGTCTGCTGGCTTTTCGTCGGGTCGTGGACCTTTGCATCCGTGTTCTCGGTGCTCGGCGGCCATGACATCATTGAACATTGGTTCCTGGCGATGAACCTGCAGCCCTGGCAGTTCCTGGTTCTGGCACAGCTGATCATCTTCCTTCTCGGCTGGCCGCTGGAATGGTCCGAGATCCTGATCATCTTCGTGCCGATCTTCCTGCCGATGCTCGATACCTTCGGCGTGAACCCGTATTTCTTCGCGATGCTGGTCGCGCTGAACCTGCAGACCTCGTTCCTGACGCCGCCGATGGCGATGTCGGCCTATTACCTCAAGGGCGTGCTGAAAAAGCAGATCGAGCTGATCGAGATCTTCAAGGGGCTGATGCCGTATCTTGCCATCGTGATCTTCTGCATGGTGCTGATGTACCAGTTCCCCGGCATCGCGCTGTGGTTCCCCGAATACCTCTTCGGTGTCTACGTCCCGTGATGAGGGGCGACCTGCACCTGCTGACGGCCGTCGAGGCCGTCGGCCATATCCTCGACGGGCGGCTGACCTCCGAGGCGCTGGTGCAGGCCTGCCTTGACCGTATCGGCGGCGACGAGATCCACGCCTGGGCCTGCCTGGACCCGGACCAGGCATTGGATCAGGCGCGCGAGTTGGACCGCATCCGCAAGCGGGGCCGTGCGACGGGCCCGCTGCACGGCATCCCCGTCGCGCTGAAGGACATCATCGATACGAAATCGATGCCGACCGAGCGCGGCTCGCCGATCTTCGCCGGCCGCCGACCGGAGGCCGATGCCGAAATCGTCGACCGCCTGCGCGAGGCCGGCGCGGTGATCCTGGGCAAGACCAAGACCACCGAAATGGCCTTTGTCCACCCGACCGATACGCTGAACCCGCACGATCCGCTGCGCTCGCCGGGCGGGTCGTCCAGCGGGTCAGCCGCCGCCGTCGCCGCGTGTCATGTGCCGCTGGCCATCGGGTCGCAGACCGGTGGATCGGTGATCCGGCCCGCCAGCTATTGCGGCCTCTACGGCTTCAAGCCCACCCGCGGCGTGATCTCGCGCGCGGGTGTGCTGCAGACCTCCGCCAGCCTCGACCACCTCGGCACCTTCGCCCGCACGCTGGAGGACACCGCCCTTCTGACCGAAGCGATCGGCAGCTACGACCCGGCCGACCCGGCCAGCTTTGCCCGTCCGCGCCCCAGGACGCTGATGGGAGCCCGCGCCGAGCCGCCGGTTGATCCTGATATCGCGTTTTTCGAGTTCCCGTTTCACGATCTTCTCGACGCCGACGCGCGAGACGGGATCGAGGCGGTGATCGACGCTTTGGGCCCAAGGGTCGAACGCCTGCCCGTCGCCGATACGCTGACCGGGTTGGTGGAGGTGCATCTGACGATCCACGAGTACGAATTCGTCCATCACCTCGAAGAAACGATCACCCGGCATTGGGACCTGCTGAGCCCCACGCTGCAACCCGTCGTCGAACGTGGCCAGCGCATTTCCGAGGCGCAGTATCAGGACGCGCTTGGCGTCAGGGACTCGGCCAAGGCCTTCTTCGCCAAGCATTTCGATGATTTCGACGCCATCCTCGCACCTTCGGCCACCGGCGAGCCGCCGCTGATCGACAGCGGCAGCACCGGCGATCCGGTCTTTTGCCGGATCTGGAGCCTGACCGGGCTGCCATCGTTGACCCTTCCGCTGCTGGTCGGTGAGACCGGCCTGCCCGTCGGCGTGCAGCTGATCGGTGGAGCGGAGGAGGACGACCGCCTGTTCCGCACCGCCGCCTGGATGCAGCGAACCTTGCAAGACGCCGCCTGAAAAAGGAGACTGTGCCCCATGTCCCGCCCCGTCACCATCCTTGTCGCCGTGATCGGCACCGCGCTGATGATGATCTTCGTCCTTGGTCTGTCGCACTCGATCTCGACCGGGTTCGCCGGGTTCTGGGGCGGGTTTCCGTTCATGGTGATCGCCATCGTGGTCATCGTGTTGGCGCTTTACGACCTTTGGGAAGAAGCCATCAAAAAGGACAAGTAGATGGCCAAGCCCAAGGTCTGGATCCCGCGCCGCCTGAGCGACGCGACGCTGGAACGCGCGCAGGCCAGCTATGACTGCATCATCAACTGGGACGACACCGAATCGGGCGCCGACGACATCGTCGCGATGTCGGCCAGGGTCGATGCGGTGATCCCCTGCCATTCCGAGCGGTTTTCGGCGGATGTCGCCGCCCGCCTCGACCCGCGGCTCAAGATCATCGCCAACCATTCGGTCGGTGTCGACCATTGCGATCTGCCCAGCCTAAAGGCGCGCGGCATCGCGGTGACGAACACCCCGGACGTGCTGAACGACGCCACCGCCGAGATCGCCATGCTTCTGATGCTGGGCGCGGCGCGGCGCGCGGTCGAGGGCGACCGGACCGTACGCTCTGGCGCCTGGGATTTCTGGTCGCCGTCCTTCATGGTCGGCAAACAGGTCACCGGCGCCCGTCTCGGCATTGTCGGGATGGGCCGCGTGGGCCGGGCCTTTGCCCGAAAGGCGCGCGGATTCGACATGGAAATCCATTATTACAACCGCACGCGCCTGCCCAAGGACCAGGAGGCCGGGGCAACCTATCACGGCACCGTCGAAAGCCTGCTGAGCGTCGCCGATTTTCTGTCGCTGCACTGTCCGGCCACGCCCGAGACCGCGGGGCTGATGAATGCCGAGCGTCTGGCGCTTTTGCCCGAGGGCGCGGTTCTGGTGAACACTGCGCGCGGCGCGCTGGTGGATGAGGCCGCGCTGATGACCGCGCTTGACAGCGGGCGTCTGGCGGCGGCGGGGCTTGACTGTTTCGCCGCCGAACCGGGCGGCAATCCGGGATTTGCGGAATACGACAACGTGTTCATGCTGCCCCATATCGGCAGCGCCACGGTCAGGACCCGCGACGCCATGGGCTTTCGCGCGCTCGACAATCTCGATGCCTTCTTCCGGGGCGAGACCCCGCGCGACCTGCTCTAACGGGTGCGGCGGAGGCCAAGGAGTTTCGAAAATCCTTGGCAAGATCCGTCGAAGAATTTTGTACCGCGCGTTCTGGACAAAACGCCCGGACACCGCCCCCATTTCCAACACCGGCGTTCTGCCGTAACCTTCCCGCATGACCGCCCTGGATGCCCGTCTGTCGGCCGAAATCGACGCCCGCCGCGACGACCTGATCCGGCTGACCCGGGACCTTATTCGAATCCCTACCCTGAACCCGCCCGGCAACCATTACCGGACCATCTGCGATTTCCTCGACACCCGGCTTTCGAACGCCGGATTCCGGACCGAGCAGATCCGCGCCGCCGGCACCCCCGGCGACAGCGAAAATCACCCGCGCTGGAACATCGTGGCCCGCCGCGACGGCGCTGCGGCCGGCGATTGCGTGCACTTCAATTCCCACACCGACGTCGTCGCCGTCGGCGAGGGCTGGACCACCGACCCGTTCGGCGCGGAATGCGATGGTGACCGGATCTACGGGCGCGGCAGTTGCGACATGAAGGGCGGCCTCGCCACCTCGATCGTTGCCGCCGAGGCCTTCCTTGCGGTGTGCCCGGAATTTCACGGGGCCATCGAGATCAGCGGGACCGCCGACGAGGAAACCGGTGGCTATGGTGGCGTGGCCTATCTGGCCGAACAGGGTCGCTTCGACCCCGACAGGGTACAGCACGTCATCATTCCCGAGCCGCTCAACAAGGACCGGATCTGTCTTGGCCATCGAGGGGTCTGGTGGGCCGAGATCGAAACCCGGGGGCGCATCGCCCATGGCTCGATGCCGTTTCTCGGCGACAGCGCGATTCGCCACATGGGCGCGGTTCTGGAAGAGATCGAAACGTATCTCTATCCCTTGCTCGCCACGAAGCGCACCGATATGCCCGTCGTCCCGCCCGGCGCCAGGCAATCTACCATGAACATCAACGCGATCCATGGCGGCGAACCGGAACAGGCGCCCGGCTTTACCGGGTTTCCGGCAGCCTGTGTGGCCGATCGCTGTACGATCACGATAGATCGCCGGTTCCTGATCGAAGAGGATCTCCGCCAGGTCAAGACGGAGATTGCGACGATGCTGGAACGCATCGCATCCCGGCGCCCCGGCTTCGCCTACGAAATCCGCGATCTTTGGGAGGTCACGCCGACGATGACCGGAAAGGACGCGCCGGTGGTGCGCACGGTGGCCGCGGCGATCGAGCGCGTGCTGGCCCGTGCCCCGGATTATGTCGTAAGCCCGGGCACATACGACCAGAAGCATATCGACCGGATCGGGCGGCTGAAGAACTGTATCGCCTATGGTCCGGGTATCCTGGACCTCGCACACCAGCCGGATGAGTGGATCGGCGTGCAGGATATGGTTGACAGCGCCAAGGTGATGGCGCTGACCCTGGCGGACCTGCTTGCCCCGGGGCCATGAGCCGCTACCGGTTCACCGTCGGCGAGGAGGCGGACTGGCATGCGCTGCATGCGCTGTTGACGGCATGTTTCGCCGGGATGGAGGGCCGTATCGATCCGCCATCGTCGCTGAACCGGATGACAGCCGAAACCCTGCGCGGCAAGGCGCGCGACGAGGTTCTGGTGCAGTGCTTTTGGAACCGGGATCTCGTGGGCTGCGGGTTCCTTGCCCCGAAGGCGGGGGTCCTCTACATGGGCAAGCTCGCCACCGCGCCCGCGCATCGCCGGAAGGGCATCCTGCGCCGGATTATGGAGATCGCCGAAGTCCTTGCGCGGCAGCGCGGGCTGTGCGCTCTGGTGCTGCAGACACGCATCGAACTCGTTGAAAACCATGCCGCATTTGCCGCGCTCGGCTTCCAAGAAACCGGCACGACCGCGCATCTCGGCTTTGACCGGCCAACCAGCGTGACGATGCGTAAGGCGCTTTGACACCCGGCACGCCGCGCTTTCCAAACGCCCTGTGCTTCGCTAGCCTTGGCGCAAAGGCCATCAAGGAGATCGTTCATGTTGAGACTTCTGAAACTGTCCGCCACCGCCCTTGCACTCGCTGCCGGCGGGGCGGTCGCGCAGGACAGCATCGTCGTCGGCATGCAGCTAGAGCCCCCGAACCTCGACCCGACGGGCGGTGCGGCGGCGGCTATCGACGAGGTGGTCTATGCCAATATCTTCGAGGGCCTCACCCGGTATCAGTCGGACGGATCGATCGCCCCGGCGCTGGCCGAAAGCTGGGAGGTCAGCGACGACGGCACCGTCTACACCTTCAAGCTGCGCCAGGGCGTCAGGTTCCACGACGGCACCGACATGACAGCCGAAGACGTGAAGTTTTCGCTGGACCGTGCGCGGGCCGAGGAGTCGACCAACGCGCAGAAGGCGCTGTTTGCCGGCATTTCGGACGTGACGGTGGTCGACGATCACACGGTGCAGGTCACGCTGAGCGCGCCCAATGGCGGCTTCATCACCAACATGGCCTGGGGCGACGCGGTGATCGTGGCGCCGGAAAGCGTGGAAAACGCGGCCACCTCTCCGGTCGGCACCGGCCCGTTCAAGTTCGGCCGCTGGGTGCAGGGCGACCGCATCGAGATCGAGGCGAACCCCGATTACTGGGGCGACAAGCCTGCGCTGATGTCGGCCACGTTCAAGTTCATCTCGGACCCCGCGGCCGCGTTCAACGCGATGATGGCGGGCGATATCGACGCTTTTCCGGGCTATCCTGCCCCCGAGACCCTGATCCAGTTTGAGGCGGATCCGCGGTTCCAGCTGCTGATCGGGTCGACCGAGGGCGAGACCATTCTGTCGACCAACAACAAGGCCGAGTACCTGAGCGACGTCAATGTCCGCAAGGCGATCGCGCATGCGATCAACCGCCAGGAAATCATCGACGGGGCCATGTTCGGCTATGGCACACCGATCGGCACGCATTTCGCGCCGCACAATCCCGACTATGTCGATCTGACGGGGCAGTCGGCCCATGACCCTGAAATGGCACGGCAATTGCTGGCAGAGGCGGGCGCGGAAAACCTGACTCTGACGCTGAAACTGCCGCCGCCCAGCTATGCACGCCGGGGCGGCGAGATCATTGCCGCGCAATTGCGGGAGGTCGGGATCGAGACCGAGATCAGCAATCTTGAGTGGGCACAATGGCTGGAGCAGGTGTTCAAGGGCAAGGATTACGACCTGACCATCGTCAGCCACACCGAACCGATGGACATCAATATCTACGCCCGGCCGGATTACTACTTTCAGTATGACAATCCGGATTTCCAGCAGCTCATGACGGATCTGGACCTTGCCTCCGACCCGGCCGCGCGGTCCGAGATCCTGGCAGAGGCGCAGAGGATGATCGCCGACGATTATGTCAACGGCTTTCTGTTCCAGCTGGCGCGGACCGGGGTTGCCAACGCAAAGATCCAAGGTCTTTGGGCCAATGCGCCGACCCAGGCCAACGACCTGACCGGGGTCAGCTGGGCAGAGTGACGATCTGCAGGTCAGCTCCCGATGCGCCGCCGATCTGCGGATCGGGGGTAACCGCCTTTTTTCTTGTCTGAAGCCGGACTCGCCCTGAACCGCTGCGACCGCAAGCCGTTTCGCATGGGGGATGTGGCCGGCGGCCCCTTTTGACACCGCAACCGGCCGCCACGCTGGGGCGGTCGTTGCAAGCCTTTTCCGGGTCCGCCGGGCGCGTCTTACTCCGTTGCGCCCTCGACCGGGTAGCCGGCCTTGACCCAGCCCTCGTAGCCGCCCTTCATGCTGATCGCGTTGGTATAGCCCAGGCGGTGCAGGAGCGGGACGGCAAGTGCCGAGCGGTGGCCGGACTTGCAATAGACCGCAATGATCGCCGTCTTGCTTTCGGGCAGCAGGCCCATGCCGTCGTCGGTGGCAAGCCCGGTCAGCGTGGCCTTCACCGCGCCCTCGATGATGCCTTTCTCCCATTCCTTTTCGGTGCGCACGTCGAGATAGACCACCGGCACGCCCGCGTCGCTGCTGGCCTTGAACGCGTCAGCCCCCTGAACGGCCCATTTCGGCTCCATGCCGCCGATGGCGGCATAGGCGCTGGACCAGGCCGAAAGCTCTTCGGCGGTGGGCGCCGTCATCTCGGCCAGTGCGGCTTGCGCGGCGAACAGGGCGGCGCAGGTGATGGCGGCGGTTTTCCAGATCGTTTCCATGATGTCCTCCTCAGTTTTTCGTCAGGATCGACCCGGCATTGGCGGCAGAGCCGTTCGGGTCGAGATCTTCGGGTTGCAGGAACAGCTCCGGATCGGAGTGGCAGTTTTCGCATTTTGCGTTCTGCTTGGTGATCCGGCGGATGTTGTGCGGTGCGGCCGTTTTCCAGGTCGGGTGCGCGTCGAAATCGGGCAGCAGACCCTCGCCAAGATAGGCAAAGCTTTCGCGGGCGACGGGGTTGTTGCGCAATGCGACGACGTCATAGGGGTAGTCGGGGTCGGTGTTCTTTCCAAGTTTCAGCAGCAGTTCCTTGGCGCCTGCGCGGCGGAAATACCGGCCGTCCTCTTCGCCCGTGTGGCAGTCGAAGCAGTTCTGATAGGGCTGGGCGTGGCACACCTGGCAGGCGAGGTCGGCGTGGTCGATGTCGTGAATTGGAATGGCCGCCTGCAGGTCGAGCTTGTGGCAGTCGGTGCATTGAGCGCGGTTCGCGACCTGCCAGCGGGTGTCGTAATGCGTCCCGTCGCCGTGCAGGTCGTTTTTGTGGCAATCGAGGCAGTGCATCCCCTTTTCGAAATGGATGTCCGGTTCGATCCCGTCGAAATGGCCCAGATATTCGCCCCCCGCGCGCGAGCCGTGGCACAGGGCGCAGCTGTCCTCCATAGGGGCGCGGGCCATCACGTCGTGGCCCCGGATCAGGCCGCCGCCGACAGCCTCGGGCAGGGACAGGTGGCAATCGCCGCAATCGGCATGGCACGAGGCGCAGTCGTTTTCCCAGGCATGGTCGAGGGCGGCGAAGTTGTCCGCGCCGCTACGCAGGGTCAGGGCGTGCGCCATGCCGCCGAGCGTATTGTGCAGGCTGGTCTCGAATTTCGCCACCTGATCGGCATGACAGAGCGCGCAGCTGGCGTTGGCATCCTTCAGATTTGCGTGGGCGGCCATGTCCGCCGCAGAGGCATCGCCGCCGTGGCAGGTCGTGCAGCCAAGCTGGCCATGCACGGTCTTGGGGAAATCGGCGTTCACGAAACTGCCCAGGAACGGCGGGCGCGAGGGAGCGGAGGCACAGCCGTCTTCCGGCGGGGCCTCGGGCGGTTTCACCATGCCGATCAGCCTGCCGGCATCGCCGTGGCAGGTGATGCAGCCCGAGTCGGCGGCTTCGTGCATGGTGGCGGGAACGGGCGAAGCAGAAAGATAGGACCGAAGCTCCGAAAGCGCGGCCTGGGTCTGGCCCTGCACGCAGCCGATGGCCTGCGCGGCCGCGTGGCCTGGCAGGAGCACTGCAGCCACGAGCGTGGCAGCGAGCCATGGGCGGGCCATGGCGAACTGGGCGAAACTGAACATCTGTGATCCCGAACGAAGCTGCGCGTTTCCATTCCGGTACTGGTGCGACTCTGCCGCCGGGGCAGGGGGCCTGCCTTGATTCAGGTCAAGAGCGTCCGGCCCAAGTGCGCCCGCGGGCTATGAATTTGTCATGGCTCCGGCCGGATGCAGCGGCTACGTTTGCGCCCATGCTGCGCTATTTCCTGTCGCGCCTTCTGTCGCTTTGCCTGAGCCTGGTGGTTGCCAGCGTGGCGATCTTTGCGGTGGTCGAGGTGATCCCGGGCGATCCGGCGGCCTTCATGTTGGGATTGAACGCCTCGCCGGACACGGTGGCGGCGCTCCGCGCCGAGCTGGGGCTGGAGGGTGGCAAACTCGCGCGGTATTTCGACTGGATCGGCGGGCTGCTGGTGGGGGATTTCGGGGTCTCCTATACCTACCGGGTGCCGGTCAGCGAGCTGGTGCTGGCGCGCCTTTGGGTGTCGCTGCCGCTGACGGTCTATGCCCTGATTCTGTCGACGGTCATCGCGGTCCCGGTGGGCGTCGTGGCCGCGTCGCGGCGGGGAAGTACGGCGGATTACGGGGTCATGGCGGCCACCCAGCTGGGGATCGCGGTGCCGAATTTCTGGTTTGCGATGCTGCTGGTGCTGGTTTTTGCGATCAATCTCGGCTGGTTCAGCGCGGGCGGCTTTCCTGGCTGGGACAAGGGCGTCTGGATCAACCTCCGGGCGCTGACCCTGCCGGCCGTTGCGCTGGCCCTGCCGCAGGCGGCGATCCTGGCGCGGGTCATGCGGTCGTCGTTGCTCGAGACGCTGGGGCAGGACTATATCCGCACGGCGCGGGCAAAGGGGCTGTCGCGGCGCCAGGCGGTGCTGGGGCATGGCTTGCGCAATGCGCTGATCCCGGTGATGACGATCCTCGGGCTGCAATTCTCGTTCCTCTTGGCCGGCGCGATCATCATCGAGAACGTGTTCTTCCTGCCGGGGCTGGGGCGGCTGATCTTTCAGGGGATCACCCAGCGCGATCTGATCGTGGTCGAGTCGGTGGTGATGCTGCTGGTCTTTGCCGTGATCCTGGTGACGTTCCTGGTCGATCTGGCCTATGCGGCGGTCGACCCGCGTCTGAGGCGGCGGTGAGGCTGCCCGCGCAGCTTTGGGCCGGCGCGGCGCTGTCGGGGGTGTTCGTCGCGGCGGCACTGATCTCGCTCATCTGGACGCCGCATCCGGTGGAGGGGATGAATATCGCCGCCCGGCTGAAGGTGCCCGGGGACGGGTTCGTCCTGGGCACGGATCATTTCGGCCGCGACATCCTGTCGATGCTGATGGTCGGGGCGCAGACCTCGATCGCGGTCGCCGTCGTGGCAGTGGGGATCGGGATGGCCGCAGGCGTGCCGCTGGGCCTTTTGGGGGCGGCGAACCGGGGGGGCTGGATCGACGAGATCGTGATGCGCGGCAACGATCTGGTCTTTGCCTTCCCCTCGCTGGTCATCGCGATCCTGATCACGGCTGTCTTCGGGCCCTCGGCGGTCAACGCGATCCTGGCCATCGGTATCTTCAACATCCCCGTCTTTGCGCGCGTGACGCGGGGCGGGGCGCTGTCGCTCTGGACGCTGGATTACATCCTGGCGGCGCGGGTGGCGGGGAAGGGGCGGCTGCGGATTTCCGTCGAGCATATCCTGCCCAACGTGGCGAACCTGCTGATCGTGCAGGGGACGATCCAGTTTTCGCTGGGGATCCTGGCGGAGGCCGGGCTTTCCTATGTCGGGCTGGGCGCGCAGCCTCCGGTGCCCTCCTGGGGCCGGATGCTGGCCGAAAGCCAGACGATGATCTCTTTCGCGCCGCATCTGGCGCTGCTGCCGGGGATGGCCATCGTGCTGACGGTCCTGGGGCTGAACCTGATGGGCGACGGGCTGCGGGATGTGCTGGACCCGCGGTTGAGGCGGGCGCGGTGAGGGGATGCGGTGAGGGATTGCGCCGCCTTCGGCGTCGCCCGGAGTGGGGGGCCAGCCCCCCACACCCCCCGGGCGTATTTTTCACGAGAAGAAGAAGATGCTGAGCGTCGAGGGGCTGTCGCTGGACATCCATGGGAGCCCGATCCTGCGGGGCGTGTCCTTCGGGATCGCACCGGGCGAGGTCTTCGGGCTGGTGGGCGAGAGCGGGTCGGGCAAGTCGATAACGGCCCTGGCAGCGATGGGGCTGGAGCCGCGGGGCGCCGAGGTGCGTGGGGCGGTAGGGTTCCTTGACCGCGATCTGCTGGAGGTGCCGGAGCCGGAGATGAACGCCCTGCGCGGGCGCGAGATCGGGATGATCTTTCAGGAACCGATGACGGCGCTGAACCCGGTGCAGCGGATCGGCGACCAGGTGGCCGAGACATTGGTGGTGCATGGCGCGGCGACCAGGGCCGAGGCGCTGGATGTGGCGCGCGAGCGGCTGGCGCGGGTCGGCCTGCCGGTGGATCGGTTTCCGCTGGAGCGGTATCCGCATGAGCTGTCGGGCGGCCAGCGGCAGCGGGTCTGCATCGCCATGGCCGTCGCTCTGCGGCCGAAGCTGCTGATTGCCGACGAGCCGACGACGGCGCTGGACGTGACCACACAGGCGCAGATCCTCGATCTGCTGCGCGGGCTGGTGGCCGAAGAGGGCATGGCGCTGTGGCTGATCACCCACGACCTGGCGGTGGTGGCGGATATGGCGGATCATGTCGCGGTGATGCGGGATGGCCGGGTTGTCGAGGCGGACCGGACCGAGCGGCTGTTCCGGGCGCGGGCGCATCCCTATACGGCGAAGCTCTTTGCCGACAGCGGGCATGTACCGGCCCGGGCGGTCCAGGTGACCGCGACGCCGGTCCTGGAGGTGCGCGGTGCGGTGCGCGACTATCCCTTGCCGCGGCGGACCCTGCTGGGGCCGAGGCCCGCGTTCCGGGCGGTCGACGGGGTCGATCTGGTGGTGCATGCGGGCGAGAGCGTCGGGCTGGTGGGCGAGTCGGGCTGTGGGAAATCGACGTTGACACGGGCGATCCTGGGTCTCGACGTTCTGCAGGGCGGGACGGTCCGGATCGACGGTGACGCGGTGCATGCGCGGCATCTGGACGGGCGGGTCCGGGCGAAGATGCAGGTGGTGTTTCAGGATCCCTACGGCTCGTTCAACCCGCGCCACCGGGTGGAGCGGCTGGTGGCCGAGCCGTTCCACCTCGATCCGGCGCCGCCTGCGGCTTGGCGGCCGCGGGTAGCGGCGGCGCTGGAGGCCGTGGGTCTGCGTGCGGCGGATGGCGGCAAGTACATCCACGAGTTCTCCGGCGGGCAGCGGCAGCGGATCGCCATCGCGCGGGCGATCGTCATCCGGCCCAGGCTGGTGATCCTGGACGAGGCGGTATCGGCGCTGGACGTGTCGATCCGGGCGCAGATCCTGGATCTTCTGGCCGATCTGCAGGGGCGGTTCGGGTTGAGTTACCTGTTCATCAGCCACGATCTGTCGGTGGTGCGCGCGATCACCGACCGGGTCCTTGTGATGCGGGCCGGCAAGATTGTCGAGGAGGGGCCGACGGAACGGGTCTTTGTGGCGCCGGGACATGCCTATACCCGTGCCCTGATCGCCGCGACGCCGCGGATTCCGTCGGCGTGGGTGGCCTGAGGCCGGGTCGCCCGGTCGGGAGTGCACGACCGGACGATCTGTGCCGGTGAGCCGGAGTTCAGGCCTTGATTCCGCGCCGGAAGACCGGTTGCGAATGGCAACTCCAGACCAAAACCTAGTTCGCGATTGAGTTACTGGGCATCACGTTCCAGCAACTTGAACGCCTAGAATCGGACGAAGCCTCGGGCATCAAGGCGTGACATCGACATCGACAAGTGCGAGCGCGCGGGCCTCGCCGGCGAGATAGGCGCGCAGGCGGGTCGGGCTGCGCCGCTGGATGGCCAGGCGGAACGGGGTTCCCATGGCCAGCGGCGCCATGAAACGCGCCGTGAGTTTGACGAGCGCGGCCTTCAGGGCGGCCTCGGCCGCGGGCTGTACCAGCGAGGCCAGCAGGATGCCGGGGACGATCGGGGCGCCGAGGCCGAGGCTGGCCGCGAGCGCGGCGTCGCGGTGGATCAGATTCGGATCTGCGGACAGAGCCAGGTAGCGGTCGGTTTGTGATTGGGCGACGGTGCGGAGCGGCGACCAGGTGAGCGTTTCCGTCAGGCGCGGCGGGAAGGGCGCAGGATTGGCGGCGGCCACATCGGCGCGCCGGACCACCCGAAGCGCCGTGGTCAGCGCGGCGGCGGGGCCGCTGGCGGTGCTCAGGGTGATATGGTGATCCTGTCCCCGCGTTTCGGCTGCCGCATGGAACGCTGTGTCGAGCGGGAATGGGCCGGTATAGGCAACCGACTGGTAGTCGTGGATCAGCATCTCCTCCGGGCCGGGCCGCGGCAGGGCAAGGCGGCGCTGACCCTCTGCCGAGGCAAAGAGCAGGGCCGGAGCCAGCCAGGGTTGGGCGGGCGGTTCGGCGCCGGTGATCTCGGCGATCAGGTCGGCAAAGGCCTGCGCTGTTTCGGCTTTCAGGGTAACGGTCGCGGACATCAGAGCCGCGCGGCGCTGCCCAGGATCAGCGAGGCGTTGATGCCGCCGAAGGCGAAGCTGTTGGTAAGGCAGTAATCGGTCGCCAGCGCCCGGGCCTCGCCCTGCACCGGTTCAAAGCCGATGGCCGGATCGCGCGCATTGAAATTCCCCGACGGCGGCGCAAGCTGATCGGTCAGAGCGCGCAACGTGATGATTGTCTCGAGCGCGCCCGCCGCGCCGAGGGCATGGCCATGGACCGGCTTGGTCGACGAGACCGCCAGGCCGTCGAAGGCATCGCCGAAAACCTGGCGCATGGCCTTGGTTTCGCTGAGATCGTTGGCGATGGTGGCGGTGCCGTGGGCGTTGACATAGCCGATATCGCCGGGCCGCAGCCCGGCGTCCCGCAGCGCCTTGGACATCGAGGCGGCCGCGCCGTCGGGATCGGGACGCAAAAGATCGCCCGCGTCGGAGGTGGTGCCGTAGCCGGCGACCTCGGCGATCGGCGTTGCGCCGCGCGCCAAGGCGGCGTCGAGCGTCTCGAGAACGAGAATACCCGCCCCTTCGCCCAGCAGCATGCCGTTGCGGTCGGCCGAGAACGGGCGGCACTGATCGGGGCTGAGCACCCGCAGGATTTCCCAGGCGCGGAACACGCCGGGGACCACGCAGGCCTCGGTCCCGCCCGCGAAACAGCGGTCGATGATGCCCGCCTTCAGCAGGCCATAGGCCAGTCCGATGGACTGGCTGGCCGAGGAACAGGCGGTGGAGTTGCAATAGACCGGGCCGCGCGCGCCATAGGTCATGGAAATCCACGACGCGGCGGCGTTGGCCATGATCTTGGGGATGCACATCGGGTCCATGCGCGGGCTGCCGGTGCCGAGCGCGTTTTCGGCGAACTTGACGTAGTTGGTATCCAGCGTTTCGGCCCCGCCAAAGCCCGACCCGACGATAACGCCAAAGCCGTCGTCATAGTCGTCCGGGGTCAGGCGGGCCTGCCGTGCCGCCTCTTCCGCGGCGATCAGGGCAAATCCCGTGACCCGGTCCTGCAGGCGTGCGCGCGAGCCGTTCTTGTGCGCATCGTAAAGCGCCGGAGACACGGCGGCCGCGCGGGTCACCAGCTGGTTGGGGATTTCGTTGAACCGGATATCGCCAATGGCCGACACGCCGTCGCGCGCGGCCTGCCACAGCGCATCCGCGCCTGCGCCGCAGGGCGAGAACGCGCCTGCGCCCGTGATGACGACGCGGGCTGCGGTCATTCGGCGGATTTTTCCTCGATCTTCTTGGCCGAGACGGCCAGAAGGTCGCCCACGGTCTTGAGATCGGCCATCTCGCTGTCGACCGAAATATAGACCCCGTATTGTTCCTCGATCGCCATCAGGATCATGATGAAATCGGCGCTGGCGATATCCAGATCGGCCAGTTTGGCGTCGCGGGTCAGCATGTCGCGATCGATCATGCCCTCTTCGGCGACGAGGTCCAGAAGCTCTTCCTCGAGCTTGGTGTTATTTTCCACGGCGTCGTTGCGCATCTGCGCTCCTCGCGCGATAAACCCGGCGCCATTACTCATGCAAAGCCGACGGGATTGCAACACGAATGACCGCTGAACCGGGGATTCCGGCCACGGCCCGGATACGTTCCGGCGCGTTCCTGGTGCTGTCGGGAATGGCGACGGTTGCCTTTCTTTTGCTGTGGCCGCTGATCCTGGCGCCGCGGCGCATCGTATGGGCGATCATCCGGGCCTATATTGCCGTGCAGGTGGTTCTGCTGCGCTGGGTGGCAGGTGTCGGGTACGAGATTACCGGGCTGGAGCGGCTGCCGGAGGGGCCGTGTATCCTGGCCAGCCGGCACGAGGCGATGTGGGAGACGATATTTCTGCCCTGGATCCTGGGCAATCCGGCGGTGTTCTTGAAACAGGAGATCCTGGGCTATCCCATTGCCGGGCCGGTGGCGCGCAAGCTTGGCTATATCGGGGTCGACCGGTCGGGCGATCTGGAGGCCGCGAAGCGGTCGTTCGATGCCGCGCGGGACGAGGTCTCGGCCGGTCGTAGTGTGCTGATCTTTCCGGCGGGCACGCGCGACCCGGCCCGCCGCACCGATGTGCAGGGGGGTGTGGCGGTGCTGTACCGAAGGCTGCAATTGCCCTGTGTGCCGATCATCCTGAATTCCGGCGAACACTGGCTGTACAAGTCCTGGCTGCGCCTGCCAGGGACGATCCGGATCGAGATCCTGCCGCCGATCCCGCCGGGATTGCGCACAGCCGAGTTCATGGAGCGGCTGCAGGCGGCGATGGCGCGGGACGTGTAGTCGACCTGCAGTCGGTCGGTTTCGTGCGGCGGTGTGAACGGGCGATCCGGTGGAGCCAATGGTGTATGGGTTGAGAGAACGCTTAAAACTGGCCTGAAACGGACAGTTGCCTTTGGCTCCAGGCGCGGAATCAAGGGGCATAGCCCCGCCGGGTCATCGCCGACCCGCCCCGGAGGGGCGGCGATTTGCTGGCCTTGCGTACCGGATTGAGGTCGTTCGGACCTTGCCGGGATAAAACGAGCCGTCCAGAGGTGCGGTTCGCCTCCCCGCGGGTCGGCGATGACCCGGCTCGCTACTCAACCGGCAACGTCCGCTCCAGGCCAATAGCATCACGACCGAGGGTCTGCCAAAGTCTGCCCTGCGCTATCCGCCGCGTTCCCGCGCACCCCCCGAAACCATCACTCCAGTTCCGCCGCGATGCCCTCGGTCGCGAGCCCTTCAAGCTTGGGCATCAGGGACAGCAGCGATCGCGAATAGGGGTGTTGCGGGGCGAGGAACAGCTGCTCGGCCTCCTGGCATTCCACCAACTGACCGTTCTGCATCACCGCGACCCGGTCGCACATCTGGCGCACCACCGGCAGGTCGTGGCTGATGAAGAGCATCGTCAGGTTGAGGTGGTCCTGAAGGTCCTTCAGGATATTGAGGATCTGCGCCTGGATCGAGACGTCCAGCGCACTGGTGGGTTCGTCGCAGATCAGGAACCGGGGCTGGGTGGCGAGCGCTCGCGCGATCGAGATCCGCTGGCGCTGGCCGCCGGAAAACTCATGGGGATATTTCAGCCCCGCCGCCGCGCCGAGACCCACGCGGTCCAAGAGTTCGTCGACCCGGTGCTGCAACGCCTTGCCCTGAAGCAGTTTGTGGTGCCGCGCGGGCTCGGCCACGATGGCATCGACACGCATGCGGGGGTTCAGCGAGGAATAGGGATCCTGAAAGATCATCTGGATCTGGCGGCGGTAGGCCGTCAGATCCTTCTGTCCGGTGATCTCCTGCCCGTCGAACCGGATCGTGCCGCCGTCCGAGGTGTAGAGACCGGCGATCATCCGGGCGATGGTGGACTTGCCGGAACCGGATTCGCCCACAATTCCAAAGACCTCACCCTGCCGGATGTCAAAGCTCACCCGGTCCACCGCGGTGAAATACTGCCGCCGCGAGGGCAGGAAGCTGCGCCGCTTCAGAAAGCGTTTGGTCAGCCCCTCGATCTGGTAGAGCGGCTTTTCGCGGTTCACCGCCGACTTGTCCCAGTTCCGGGCGAGATCCTCGATATGGAACTCGGTCACGCGCCCGCCATAGCTGATCAGCGGAAAGCGGTGCAGCTTGACGGTGGGGCGCGGGACGGCGGCGATCAGCGACCGGGTATAGGCGTGCGACGGCTTGCCGAGGACCAGCCTGGTGGGCCCGGTCTCGACCACCTGGCCGCGATACATCACGGTGACCCGGTCGGTCGTGTCGGCGATCACGCCCATGTCGTGGGTGATCAGGATCACGCCGACCTGACGTTCGCGGGCCAGTTCCTTGATCAGTTCGAGGATCTGCGCCTGGATCGAGACATCGAGCGCCGTGGTCGGCTCGTCGGCGATGATCACATCCGGCTCGCTGCAAAGCGCCAGCGCGATGACCACCCGCTGGCGCATGCCGCCGGAAAACTGGTGCGGATACTGGCCGATGCGGATCTCTGGCTCGGGGATGCCGACCCGGGTCAAGAGGTCGACGGCGCGTTCGCCGGCCGCCTGCTCCGAGACGCCGAGATGCGTGACAATCGTCTCGACCAGTTGCTCGCGCACGGTGAAGAGCGGATTGAGCGAGGTAAGCGGGTCCTGAAAGATCATACCGATCTCTTTGCCGCGCAGGCCTTGCATGGCCGCCCGGTCGAGTCCCGAGATCTTTTCGCCCTTGAGGCTGATCGTCCCGCCGGTGATCCTCCCGGGACGCTCCAGCAGCCCCATGACGGCCGCGCCGATGGTGGATTTCCCGGCACCGGATTCGCCCACGAGCCCGTGGATCTCGCCCGGCTCCACGGTCAGGTTGGCCTGATCCACGGCGATGAAGGTCTCGCGCCGGGTGGGGAAAGCGACCGTGAGGTCGGTGATTTCGAGCAGAGGGGTCATTACCGCAGCTTCGGATTCAACGCGTCGCGCAGCCAGTCGCCCAAGAGGTTGACGCTCAGCGCCAGCGCCAGCAGCGTGCAGGCGGGGAAGAACAGGATCCACCATTCGCCCGAGAACAAGAACCCCTGGCCGATGCGGATCAGCGTGCCCAGCGACGGCTGGGTCGGCGGCGCACCGACGCCCAGGAACGACAGCGTCGCCTCGGCGATGATCGCCAGCGCCAGCGAGATCGTCGCGATCACCAGCACCGGCGACAGCACGTTGGGCAGGATGTGGCGCAGCATGATCGCCGGGCCCGAGCGTCCGATCAGCTGGGCGGCCTGCACATATTCCTTGCCCTTCTCGACCAGCGTCGCGCCGCGCACCACGCGCGCGAACTGCACCCAGTCGGAAAGCCCGATCGCCAGGATCAGCACCCAGATCGCCATCTGGTCGCGGTATTCGACCGGCGTGAAGCCCTTGGCGATGCCGAAGATCAGCATCGCCACCAGAATCGCCGGGAAGGTCAGCTGCACATCGGCGATGCGCATGATGATCGTTTCGGTCCAGCCGCCGACATAGCCCGCGATCAGCCCCAGCGTGATGCCCAAGACCATGGCGAACAGGACCGCCGAGAACCCCACGAAGAGCGAGATGCGCATGCCATAGAGGATCGTCGAAAAGACATCGCGGCCCTGGTCGTCGGTGCCAAGCAGAAAGCTTTCGCCGGTGAATGCGTTCGGCGTCATCGGCGCTGTGAAGCCGTTCATCAGGTTCAGCGTCGCCGGATCGAACGGGTTGTGCGGCGCCACCAGGGGCGCAAGGACCGCGCCGACGGTCAGCAGAACCACCACGATCAACGACACCACCGCCACCGGCGAGCGGCGGAACGACCATGCCAGATCGCTCTGCCAGAAATTCGTGAGCCTTGGTGCCAATGTGCGGCGCCGGGGGACGGGGGCGTCGGTCATGTGGCGCCTCCCTCGCCGCGCAGGCGCGGGTCGATGGCGACGTACAGCAGGTCGACCGCCAGGTTGATGGCGACGAACATCACCGAGATCAGCATCAGATAGGCCGCCATGACCGGGATATCGACGAACTGGATCGCATTGATGAAGAGCAGCCCCACGCCCGGCCACTGGAACACCGTCTCGGTGATGATCGCGAAGGCGATGATGCTGCCCAGCTGCAGACCGGTGACGGTGATCACCGGCACCAGCGTGTTCTTGAGCGCATGGCGGAAATTCACCACGCGTTCGCTCAGGCCCCGGGCCCGGGCAAAGTTGATATAGTCCTGCCGCAGGACCTCCAGCATCTCGGCGCGCACCAGCCGCATGATCAGCGTCATCTGATAAAGCCCCAGCGTGATCGCCGGCAGGATCAGCGCCTTCAGCCCGCTGGCCGTCAGGAACCCGGTGGACCAGCCGCCCAGATCGACCGTCTCGCCGCGACCGAAACTGGGCAGCAGGTCCAGCTCGACCGAGAAGATATAGATCAGCAGGATCCCGATCAGAAAGGTCGGCAGGCTGACCCCGATCAGCGACACGGTCATGATGACGTTCGACGCCCAGCCGTCGCACCGGATCGCGGTGAAGACCCCAAGCCCGATGCCGACGGCGATCGCGAGCAGCCCGCTGACGGCGGCCAGTTCCAGCGTGGCGGGCGCGCGTTCGGCGATGATCTCCGACACCGGTCGCCCCTGTCGATAGGACACGCCGAAATTACCCTGGGCCGCGCCTTGCAGGAATTTCCAGTACTGCACCGGGAATGGCTGATCGAGCCCCAGCTGGGTGCGCAGCCGCTCAATATCCGCCTGCGTGCGTTCCTGCCCCAGCATGTTGTCGATCGGGTCGCCGACGAACCGGAACATCGAAAACGCCACCAGCCCCACGACCAGAAGGACGAGGACGGACTGGAACACCCGGCGGATGATGTAATTCAGCATGGCCTATCAGGACGGACCTTGCCCGCAAAGGTCAAGCCTCGGGCCCATCTTTGGTCCAGAAATATTCTCGGGGGAGGGTCTGGGAGGG
>JAAUYH010150574.1_pt1 | contig 21411 bp, 13 predicted proteins | sample 7278061 | NCBI WGS metagenome assembly JAAUYH01 (sample SAMN14350203, study PRJNA611818) | marine sediment metagenome | isolation source: surface marine sediment (0.6m) | place: French Polynesia: Moorea | collected 2018-08 | reverse complement strand
CGAACTAGAAAAAACTGACAGACCTAAAAATATTAGTTCAGTTGTAATCACTCAAGCCAAAAAGACTGAGGAAAGAAAATGGTTGTCGGAAGTCTCATCGGTGGTCTTACAGCAATCATTGAGAGATTTGCAAACTGCATGGAATAATTACTTTGATAGTAAAAAGGGAAAAAGAAAAGGCAAAGAAGTAGGCAAACCAAAGTTTAAGAAAAAGTCATCTCGGCAAGCTATCAGATTCGCGAAAAATGCTTTTACCATTCATTCTGAATTGGTAAAGTTGGCAAAAATCGGTCACATCAAAATGATAGTATCTCGACCTCTACCAAGCTCCCCATCAAGTGTAACCATCATCAAAGATTGTGCTGGTAGATATTTTGCTTCTTTTGTGGTTGAGATACCTCAACCAATACCACCTCAAGCTGATTGTAGCTGTGGTATTGATTTAGGATTAACTCATTTCTGCATCTTGAGTACAGGAGAAAAGATTGAAAATCCAAGGTTACATAAAAAGATGCTGCGGAAAATCAAAAAAGCTAACCGTAGATTATCTAAAGCCAAAAAAGATTCTAAACGGAGAGAGCGACGGAAGCTAAAGCTTGCCAAGCTCCATGCAAAAGTCAAAGATCAAAGAACCGATTTTTTACATAAGTTAACTACTCGCCTAGTGCGTGAAAATCAAACGCTCGCAGTAGAAGACTTGAATGTAGCTGGATTAGTCAAAAACCGTAAATTGTCACGGGCAATTAGTGATGCTGGATGGGCTAAATTCAAAACTCTTCTAGCTGCTAAATGCGACAAATACGGTAGAGATTTAATCATTGTCGATAGGTGGTATCCTTCCTCTCAAATTTGCTCTTGTTGTGGGCAGTCTGGAGGAAGGAAAGAACTAGATGTCCGTGAATGGGAATGTTTGTATTGCAACACAGTTCACGACCGCGATATAAACGCTGCCGAAAATCTAAGTAGATGGGCGGGTGGGCAATCCGACCAGTATAAAAACGGACGTGGAGCGAGTGTTAGTCTGCCAACGGCAGCAGTTCGCTGTGAAGCGTCAACCACCTACGAGCAACTCAGTTTGTTCTAGGAATCTCCACGCCTTTAGGCTGGAGAGGATGTCAAATAAGTTGCCTCCTTAAGTTGCGATCTTTCCTAGACAATGCCTAGCAGCTACAGCAAAATGAAAGTGTCAAGTTCAGGTTCCTAATTTTTACTCTCCGTTTTCAGATAATTTCAGCCTGAATTAGGCAGCAAATTTTCAGTGAAATTGAGCCAAAAAGCTTGCTTATAGATAGTAATTAGTAGCTATCAGAATTATATTTGTTAAATCAGGTTCAAAATTCTAATTATTGACCAGTTATAAGGAGAAACACCATGATCTCTACAACTTTAAAACGAGCCAAAACAGCAACATTCAACTTTATGAAAACTGCCGTTATCTTGCTGGTGTTGTTAGCAGCAATGTTACTTTCTTCTCAATCAGCCCTGTCAGCAGAGAATACTAATAGTAAGATCGCCGATCTATCAACTTTAACCTGGAAACCTCTAGAAGGAATCCCAGAAGGAGCAGAAGTTGCTGTACTCAATGGCAATCCAGCTACAGGAGCTTCAGAAGTTGCCATTCGCTTACCTGCTGGATATCTTTTTCCCCATCACTCTCATACCAGTTCCGAAGTTCTCTTTTGGAGCGAAGGAGAGTTTACTTACATTGCGGATGATGGCAGCAAGCAGACTTTAAAACCAGACTCCTATCTTAACTTACCAAGTGGTACAAAACATTCAGTGGTTTGTGGTGAACAGCCATGTTTAGTTTATGCCCGATACGATAAACCATTCGATCTGCTGTTGAGTCCTCCTCCAAAAAACAACCAGTAACACTATTTTGATTGCAGAAGTTTTTGTCTTAATCAAGGAAGAGATCGCAAAATCCCCAATGTAGCTATAAAATATTAACTAGAAAAAAAGCAACATTTATGGCTAGTTATTGTGTTGAATTTGAAAAATAGCCATCACAAATATTACGCTCTTCTCCGCTAATATTGGGGTTATGGTTGAGGTAATCTTTTACCCAATCGCAACCGCGAGTTAGTACATTGTCTAAATCTAAACTCCACAGCTTGATGGTACCATCATAACTAGCAGAAGCGATAGTTTTGCCATCGGGACTAAATGCTAGCTGATTAACCCTCTCAGTATGACCCTTGAGAGTATGTAGTGATTCTCCTTGGAGATTCCACAGCCCGATGGTGCCATCATAACTAGCAGAAGCGAGAGTTTTGCCATTGGGACTAGATCCAAGGATACTTACCAACCCAGTATAAACCTTGAGAGTGTGGAGTAATTCTCCTTGGAAACTCCAGCGCCCGATGGTGCGATCACTAATAGGCGAAACTTTACTTGTTCCATCAGGATTAAATTCTAGCTGATAAACCGACCCACTAAGATCCTGGAGAGTGTGGAGTAATTCTCCTTGGAGATTCCACCGCTTGATGGTGCCATCATCACTAGCCGAAATGATAGTTGTTCCATCGGTACTAAATGCTAGGTGATTAATCCACCCAGTATGACCCGATAGAGTATGGAGTGATTCTCCTTGGATATCCCACAGCTTGATGGTGCGATCAATACTACCAGCCGAAGCGATAGTTGTTCCATCAGTACTAAATGCTAGGTGATTCACCCACCCATTATGATCCGATAGAGTATGGAGTAACTCTCCTTGGAGATTCCACAGCTTGATGGTGCTATCATCACTAGCGGAAGCAATAGTTGTTCCATCGGGATTAAATGCTAGGTGATTCACACTCTGAGTGTGACCCGATAGAGTACAGATTAATTCTCCTTGGAGATTCCACAGCTTGATGGTGCCATCATCACTAGCGGAAGCGATAGTTGTTCCATCGGGATTAAATGCTAGGTGATTAATCCACCCAGTATGACTTTCTAAACGATTAACTTCTTTAACTTGATAATAAAGAATATTTTGTAAACCAGCCAAAACTTTGATTTCGGTTCGATCACCAACTCTAAACCAACTATTTTTAATCTTCTTCCCTGCTTTTAAGGCAGTTACCAAAGCATCTAACCCCTGATTTAATGCTAAAAGTTTTTCCGCAGAGTTACTCAGAGCATTAATTTCACTAATAGTCGCCCTTCGTAGTTGCCACAAAGCAGCCCCACCTACTATGGAAATTGCTACTATACCAACGGTTAAACCTCCAAAAAGTTGTCTGCGACGAAGTTTGGCTAACTGGGCTTGCCGATCCCTTTCCTCAATACTTTGTCTGATAAACTCCTTTGATTTATTGTTAAGCTCATCAGCATACTTCATATAAAACTCTTCTGCTTGAAGTAATGTTGTTCCTCCCAATAAGTCATCGATTTCTTTTGCTCTCTGTTCAATCTTTTCTCTAAGTCTGATATGTTCTCGATTTTTATCCAGCCAGTATCTTAGATGTTGCCAATTGCGAATTAAGATTTCATGGGCAATTTCGACGGTAACTTCCCAATTAAGGGATAGTTGCACTGGCTCTGGTGCTTTACTATCTCCCCTAGTTTGTGCTTCTGTTTGTCGGTTATTAATTAAATACCCATCTTGGTTACTCATCACAATTAACCTTGAATCTCTGAGAAGATTGAGGGTCGATTTGATTAACTCTGGGGTGTATTTAGGCACAATTAACTCGGATAAATTTCTTCTGCGTCTGGTATCTTCGGTTCCTTCTCCCAACCGCACTAATCGGGTAAATATCCACTCCGCACATTTTTGTTGAGATGAAGTTAACTTTTGATATACACTATCCGCTCTATCTTGAAGAACTTGTCTAATGCCTCCAATTCTTTGTTGATAAACTTCTAGGGATAACTTACCTCCAACGCGATTTTGCCATAATTGCTCTAGGGTAAATTCTAGTAGGGGTAATGCAGCTTTTTCTGCTGATACTTCTTCTACTAGGACATTGACTAATTGAGTTTCAACAGTTAACCCTACTCTTTTAGCAGGAGCAGTCATTATCTGACGGTATTCTTTTTCATGGAGATAGGAAGGTACAAAAATCGAGTTTTGTCTGACTTTTTCGCCTAATTCGGCATTTTCCAAACAGTACGTCGTGAAATCACTGCGGAGAGTTACTATAACTTTAAAGCAGTCTGCTGCATTTTCTACTGCACCGAAGATTAATTCTAAAAATAATCCCCGTTCGACATCGGAAGTAAGAGTCAATAATTCTTCAAACTGGTCGATTACTAATATTCCCACAGGTTGAGTTTGTTGAGCTAACCACACAACTAGACTTTCTATCCCCTGATGTAAAATGCCTTTTAAGTAGTCTGGAGAATGATTACCCTTACTTAAAGCAGTATCGAGTTGATTAAATGCTAGTGATAAATTAGGGTCATTAAAAGCCTTGGCTAATTGCCGAATCGGATGTTCTCCAGGGCGTAAACTCCACACCTGACAAGCTTTTTCGTGATTATCTTCTGGGTCAAAAATTCCCTCTTCTAACAATCTGGGAACTACTCCAGCTTGCACCAGAGAAGATTTCCCACTACCAGAAGCACCCACTACCATCACAAAAGTCTTATCTTGCAGTTTATCTATGATCTCTTGAATTAAATCATCTCGACCAAAAAAGAAATCTTTATCTTCGGTAGTAAAAGCTTCTAAAGCCTTATAGGGACAATAATTAGGATCTACATTTACTATCATCCCTTCTGGCTGTTGTGCTTGAGGAAGAATTACATTAATAATTCCTTTGTCAGAGCGATAAAACTCCTGTTGTTGAGGATTTAAAATACCTCTTTCCCAAAAAGCTGTTTTAAATTGAAGTATTAAATTAGTCCCAGTTAAACCATCCTTAGAATGCTTACGAATAATCTTGAGAAATTGGCTCCCTAACCAATTACCATCTGTAGAAGTTGCAATGATACATTGAGATTTTTCTGGTTGCTTAAGGCTTTCAATATGATTATTGATATTAGCAGTCTGGGAACATTCTAAGATAATAATTTGTTTTGGGATAGGAGATTTAGCTAACTGTTTCCCTAACCAATCTCTAGTAATTCTTATCCCGTCATCAAAAACAAACCAAACCCGCTCATCATTATTAGTCTCAAACTTCCCTTTCAAATAGAGTAAAGCTGTGGTGGTGGTTTGAGAATCCAACAATGCAGAGATACTATCTTTAAGGGATTCTTCGTTACTAGGATAAGGTTGATAGGTAAATCCTCCTTTAGCAGAAAAACTTTGCATCAAATCGATAGTAACTGGCGAAGGAATATTACCGTTAATGACTAACGCACCCCTTCCTTTCTCCATAGTTACAGGAGAACTTACCCCCAGAATAAAATCACCAGATCCTTTTACAAAGCGTTGGGGTTTAAAGGTTGGGTATAGGGAATACTTCTTATTAAAATTTAACCTTTGATTAGTATGCTTGATGTACTCTAGAGTTTTGTAATAAACATACTTATATAATTCATCCGCTTTAATTTTAGTTACGGAATTAGATAATCCTCCTTTTAATCCCTCAATCAGATAATAAGTAAATACACCATGTCCGAGTTCAGCACATTCAAGAGATTTTTGATGGCGATCGCAAGCAGTGATACAGTAGAGACGAGGATTATCTTTCGTGACCCGTAATATCGCATCAATTAACTGACTTGCGATTCCTCCACTATGACAAGCATCAAGGAAAATAAATTGTTGTTTGGCAGCAGAAGTGATAATTTTATTTAAAACTTCTGTGATTAATAACCCTGTCTGGGAAAGATTATTTTTCTGTGTTTGAGATAGACAGAGAATAGTATTACCAGTATCTTGGTCATAATACCCATGACCCCCAAAGTAAAATAAAACGCTATCTTCTGGTCGCGCTTGACTCAAACGATCTAAACTAGCAAGGATATTATCTTTTTGAGGAGCAATAATGCTAGACCAAGAATAACGAGAAGGAGCGATATCTGAGTGAACCAAAATTTCTACATCATTAAAGATAGCTTCAGTTTCTAACTTTTGAGTTGCTACCTGTTTTAAAGCATTAGCTAAACCTAAAGCATCATTAACACAATAATTAAGGTTACTAAGCTTCTCATTCTGACCATAATTATATTGATTAACACCAACTATAATCCCCCATAACTTACCTTTTTTCTGATTATTGCTCCTTCCTATTCCTGTTGGCATAGAAAATTATCCTTAGTTAAGTTAATTTTTGGAAAAACTATAAATAAAATGAACTCACTTTTTGCCCTTTGTAACTTGAATAGATCTTCTATTCTTGAGCGCAATTGTTCAAATCGTTTAATATCTTGCAAAAAGAGTGAATAAAATAATAATTTTCAAGTTACTCCGTAAGTTATCATCCAATGTCGACTAGTTTCTATCTCAGTTAACCAATAGACTCCTTGCCAAATAGCGATCGCTTGTCTCTCGATATGGCGATCGCCTTTATCGGTTATCTGCTAATCAGGTTTTGGTAGGTCTGAAACATATTGCGAATAATTCTGCTAAATTCCATCCCGTTTTTCCCTAGGTTGTTAGCAAGTGATTTATTGTTATTTCTTTTGTCCATCCAACACGCTTCATTTCTTGCTTTATAGCACATATTATGTGCTTAAAATTGATTTCTTCAGATTCATTAAAGTTTTCTTGACTATAGTATAGTTAAAGCAGTCTAAGAAAAGATTAAGGCATTTTCTGTTAACCCCCTATTCCCAAGCATGAAGGATGAAGGATAAATACCTCTGACCTCTGACCTGGAGACCTGTGAGCTATTACTTATTACTTATTACTTATTACTTATTCCCATCCTTGGCTATAGTCTAATGATTTAATTTGATTAATTTTTGAAAGTTCGTCAGGATTCAGCATTTGTTTTCCTGTATATAATGCACATTAGACACAAATTACCTAATTTCAAAACGATGCAACGTATTGCTATTATCGGATCTTGTGGTGCAGGCAAATCAACTTTAGCAAAAACGTTAGGAGAAAAACTTTGTTTACCAGTTATTCATTTAGATGCTTATTATTGGCGGTCGGGATGGGTAGAAACCCCCTCAACTGAGTGGATAGACAGACACAAACAGTTACTTAAAGGCGATCGCTGGATTGTTGATGGTAACTATGGTAATAGTATGAAAATGCGCTTAGATGCAGCTAGCACAATTATTTGGCTTGATTTTAATCGTATATTATGTCTGTGGCGTGTAATTAACAGATATTGGCAATATAAGGGAAAAGTAAGACCAGATATGGCTCTTGGCTGTCCAGAAAAACTAGATTTAGACTTTTTACAATATGTCTGGAATTTTCCCCTTATACAACGCCCTAAAATTTTAGCTAGATTAGCACCATATCAAAATGATAAGCAGATTGTAATTCTGAAAAACCCGCGTCAATTATCAAATTTTCTACTTCATATTAGTAATTTCTTGCAATCCAGTAACTAATCTTTGGAGAGCTTCTACTGTTGTTTCTGGGTCTAAAGCACCATAAGCAACTCGTAAATAACAACCATTGTTCATGCCAAAAGTACTACCAGGAATCACTGCTACTTTATAGTTTTTAATTAATTTTTTAACTAACTCAAAATCAGAAATTTCTGTCTTAATTTTCAGAAAAAAATAAAAAGCACCTGCTGTAGGAGCTACTGTGCATATATCTTTAATTGAACTAAGTTTTTGTTGAAACTTCTCTCTAACAAAAGTGATATCTGGTAAATATTGTCGGCAATAATCAACCCCAACTTTTAGGGACTCCAAAGCAGCATATTGAGAAATAACAGGAGGACAAATAAGATTAGTGTCTTGTACTTTTTTAACTGGCATCAATAAATGTTGGGGAATTACCATATAGCCAATGCGCCAGCTAGCAAAACCATAAGCTTTAGATAAACTAAAAAGAGAAATAGTGTGATTTTCACTATTCAAAAATGAAGCAGGAGAGATATGTTTTATTCCGTTATAAGTAAAATATTCATAAGCTTCATCGCTAATATGATAAATACCTTTTTCTCGACAAATTTGATTAACTTCTGCTAGAGCTTCAGAAGAATAAACTGCTCCTGTAGGATTATTAGGAGAAATAGTAACTACTGCTTTAGTTTTCTGAGTAATAGCTTCAGCGATCGCATTGGGGTGTAGTTGATAGTTTTCATCGGTTGCGACTAATACTGGCTTAGTTGAAGCCATTGTAATTGCCATTTCGTGATTGAAATAATAGGGAGTATTGAGAATAATCTCATCTCCTGGGGAAGTAATAGAAAGAATGGCATTGAGAAAAGCCATATTGCTTCCTGCTGTAACAACAATACAGTTATTTTGATTGATGGCAATTTTATTTTCGAGCTTCAATTTAGTCTCGATCGCCTCTAGTAAAGGGTAAATTCCTTCTACGGCTTGATATTTGTGATTAGCTGGAGTTGCCAGAAATTCTGTAATAGATGCTATGGCTTCACGGGGAGGAGGATAAAAAACTACTCCTTGTCCTAGAGAAATAGTACCTGGATTTTGACGGATCAGTTGGCCAATTACAGGAATTAACGGTGACTGCACCGCTTCCATACGAGAAGTTAAATTTAATTGTAGTTTTGGCTTGGACATTAAATAATTTCTAATTTCGTTCTTTCTATATAAAAATTCTTGAATCTTATGGGGAATTTAATAATTGTTAATAAGAGTATGAGTTTCATCAAATAGGATGGGGACAATAAAAACTTTGTCATGGTTTCTTGTCACCCCGTTGCCTTCACCTCTTTCTCTCAGGATAATCCTTAATTCACAGTAATTATAGCGGGATAAATTCTTGCTAATTAAATAATTATATGAACTACTCAACATTCAATAATAGAAATCTAAATAAATTATAAAAGCTATAAAGGTCAGTAGATCAATGATTAAAAATTCCCAAAACATATGGTTCAAAGTTGTTTATGAAACTGGGTTTTGGCTGGCTGCTGAGATTTGTCTCAATATTGTGGGGTTGGATAACATTGCTGATTACTGTGAGTTTATGTTGGCTCAAGAAACTGACTTAAATCTCAAAAATCTTAGAATAATAGCTCTTTCTGAGCATTTACCTAAGTTTTGTCCTAAAATAGAAAATTTTTGTCCTCTCCCTGCAACATTAACTAAACCAACAGAGCAAGTTGAACATAGTTGTACTGCTCTTGGGGAAATATTCAACAATAAGTGTCAACAACTTGCACAACCTTGTCTCAAAGTAATGTATCTCTCAACAAAGAAAGAATTAGATAGATATATAGATATCGAGAATTGTTAAATACTTTTAGTTATTTTATAGTGAAAGCGATCGCTGTTTGAAACGAAAACACCAAGACGATACTATAGTCTCTAATCTTCTCACAATCTTTGACGTTCATTTGTGAGCATATTTTGTCACACCTCTACATATTGATAGTCAATATCTGTTGAATAGCAAAGACAAGATATTAGAGCCCACACAGGAGACAGAAAAAATGGAATTACGTTTTTTAGGACAAAGCTATACTCAGGCTCGTCCTATTAAAACTTTTAAGCCACAATTGGGTTTAAGGAAATATCGTGGTGTTAGTTATATTGAATTGAGTTTTTTAGGTGAATCTTCCCCATTGTCTAATAAGAGCAAGTCAATTAATTCTCGATCATTAAACAAGTTGTTGACTCCTACTGCCAAGGAAAACTAACTGTCACACATAAAATATAAGGAAAAAAATAGTAATTAGAGTTAAAAAGAAATGATGAAAACATCTCAATATTCCAAAGCTATTTCTCAAAATAAGTCCGACTGGAATTTTGTGCCACCAATGTTGAGTGGGACAACAGGAATAATTATTGGATTAGTAATAGCTTCAGTAATAGGTTGGGTTTAAGGTTGGTATCGATTATGGTAACAAATAATACCATTTCTGAAAAAATTATTTCATTAACTGGTTGGGATTATTTACTAAAAATTTTAAGTGTAGTCTAACTTTTGAGAATTGGTATTACCATACCTTTCCGCGAGACCTTAAGTAGTCGCTGTCTGTGTAGATCATTTTTTAAAATGTAGGTTGGGTTTCATGCGCTTGTTCTACCCAACCTACGCGCTTCGACCATTACTTTTGAGAATTGGTATTAGTTTTGAGAGCTTGATTCCATGAATTATCAGTGTGATACATTATCTATCACCTCCTCTTTTTGTCTATCTATAGCGGTGTGAGGGCGTAAAGCTTTGAAATTAACTTGACTGCATAGCCGTGCCAAAGCTCTGAAAATACTGGGATTCTTCACTTTTTCAATATATTCGCCACTTGGATTGATTTTGTGGGAGGGAGTCTTCACGATCAAAGGTACTAGACCTAATCCGCCGAAAACTGTGTCAGTTAAAATGTAAGCTGAATCGCCTTGGTGAAACTGTTGAGGATAGTTATCTGGAAATTGCATCTTTTATCTGCTGGGGTTGTGAAAGGGGTTTTCTGACAAATGAATCGTTGAAAATCAAAGCGGTAGGAATTTGCTGTCGAATTTCTGCCTGTGTTAGAGATTGATGGGCTAGATGGGGTCTTTCTCCAAGTTTTTCAGGACAATCCTGCTGAATCTGTACTAAAGTCTCAGAATAGCGAGTGCGAGCGATAAAAACAGCACCATCCTTTCCCCAAGCTGCCTCAAATACCATACCGCTATCTTTTGTAAGCTGTTGAATGCCCAATCTGTCATAGAGATCGATCTCTGTCCCGTCTTGAGTATGACTGATGCCATTGCCACAGTAGTCTGCACGAGCCATGCGGGTACAGGCTTGATGATAGTCTGCCAAGGATACACCTTGCACTGTCTTCCAGGGTTTGTAACCCCAACGGACGCACTTAAGTAGTTATGCAAAATTAATTAGATAGTTGAGATAGGCAATAGGCATTCTTGCAATAGTGAATAGTGAATAGAAAATGTACAAATAATTTTGCTTAGGTACTTACATTGTTGTACTTAACCCAAAGACTCTGGGCATCTATGACTAACGGCTGATCCCTACCATCGTCCACCAAAATGCGAACAGGCTTACCATTCAGTACAGCGTCAATGAGTAGTTCCTCGTCACCAGCGGTTCTGAGGCCTTGGTCGTTATTAGCATACACTAGTGTCCACGACATGTGTTATCTCCTTATTTTTTAGCTATTGGACTGCCGACAAAAAGCAAATTTATGTCGATCAGGAACAAAATTACTTTTTTCCTCAAATCCAAGTTTTTAGATGTATATTTGTAGTGTGCCAATATGAACAAGGAAGCACCAGGCAAGATGAGAAGTTAAGCAGACAACTTAAACTCAACAACAATTAAAACTATCAAAGCTAGTTACCAAGAACTTTGGCAGACAAATAAAATCGAGGAATCTAATTAAAAGGTAACTTAAGCGGGAATTAGATTTAATATTAAATAAAGCGGAGCTTTTGTGTCCTAACTTACCTCCCTCACCATGTCTAAGTTGCACCAAAGACCAAAGCGTAAACGGGGAGTGATTCTCTCTCCTGTGGGTTGGCAGCGTCTCTACTCCGCTCAAACAGAATCAGAAATGGAAGCCAACGCTGGACAGCCCTACACTCTAGAAGACTTAAATGAAATAACAGGACTCAGTTCTCATACTCTAACTAAGGTGCGTCGGCGCAAAGCTCCTATAGATAAACGCTCCCTAGAAGAATACTTTAGTGCTTTTAATCTTAAGCTTACTCCTAGTGACTACATTAGACCGACTTTGGCAACTCACATTCAACAGGAAAAAGTAACTCCGATTCAACAAGACTGGGGAGAAGCCATAGATGTCTCAGTATTTTATGGACGCACTGAAGAACTAGCTACCCTCGAAAAATGGATAATGGTCGCTGGTTGTAGGTTGATCTGTGTCTTAGGTATGGGGGGAATTGGCAAAACTGCCTTAGTAGTAAAAATAGCCCAACAACTTCAGGAGCAGTTTGAATATATTATTTGGCGCAGTTTGCGGAATGCTCCACCTTTAGAAACTCTTTTAGGTGAGCTTATACTCTTTTTATCAGAAGGACAGGAAACTATTGGGGAAATCAAATTACTACTTCAGTGCTTTCGCTCCTCTCGCAGTCTGATAATTTTAGACAATGTGGAGACAATTTTACTGCCAGGGGAGTGTGCAGGACAATACCAACCAGGATACGAAAATTATGGACAACTATTCAGGTTAATTGGGGAGACCGCTCACTCTAGCTGCCTTATCCTCACCAGCAGGGAAAAACCCGCCGAAGTAGCTGCCACAGAAGGAATAGATTTATCGGTTCGCTCTCTGCAATTAAAAGGTTCGCTCTTTGCTGCCGAGAAATTAATTCAAGCTAAGGGACTGTCAGGATCAGAAGCCCAAAAGCAAATGTTGTGCGATCGCTACAGTTGTAATCCTTTGGCTCTAAAGATGATTGCTACATCAATCCTAGATCTATTTGCTGGAGACATTGGGGCATTTTTGATGGAAGATGTCACTGTGTTTAACAGCATTCAAAGACTTCTAGAGCAACAGTGGGAGCGGATTTCAGCTTTAGAGAAAACGATTATGTATTGGTTAGCAATTAATCGGGAATGGACGACTATTGCTGAGTTATTAGAAGATATTGTTCCTGCTGTTTCTCGTGGAAATGTATTAGAAGCTCTAGAATCTTTGATTTGGCGAAGTCTGATTGAACAGCAAGCGGGTAGTTATACCCAACAGCCAGTAGTAATGGAGTACGTAACTGAACGCTTGATTGAGCAAGTAACCCGCGAGCTTGCTGACCCAAGTTCTTCCCTGCTCTCCTGCTTTCCCACTTCCCTCGCACCCCTCTTCTATAGTCATGCACTACTTAAAACCACCGTCAAAGACTATGTTAGAGAGAGTCAAATTCGCCTAATTTTAGAACCAATTGCCACTCAACTATGTACTACTTTTGGTTCAAAGGAAGCGATTGAACAGCAATTACAGAAAATCCTCAAGTTATTGCGAGATTCACAAGCATCTTTATCTGGTTATGGGGGTGGCAATCTGATTAATCTTGCCCATCACTTTCAAATTGACTTGAGTGGCTATGATTTTTCTGGTCTGAGGATTTGGCAAGCTTATCTGCAAGGAGTAAATTTACAGAAAGTCAATTTTACCCACGCCCATCTAGGCAAGTCAGTTTTTACTCAGACCTTTGGAAGTATTTTATCTGTAGCTTTCAGCCCTAATAGCAATTTCTTAGCTATGGGAGATACTCAAGGTAAGATTAATCTATGGCAAGTTGCTCCATCGCGCTCGCTCTTGACTTTTCAGGCACATACTAGTTGGGTTTTATCCATAGCCTGGAGTCCCGATGGCAATATACTTGCTAGTAGCTCTTACGATCAAACCATCAGGCTTTGGAATCCTCTTACAGGTCAATGCCTGAAAACTTTAAGAGGGCATAACAATTGGGTTTTATCCATAGCTTGGAGTCCTGATGGCAAGATGCTTGCTAGTGGAGGAGATGACCAAACTGTCAGGCTTTGGGATATTAGTAACGGGAAGTGTCTCAAAATTTTAACAGGACATAATAATTGGGTTATGTCAGTAGCCTGGAGTCCTGATGGCAAAACTCTTGCTACTGGAGGGGATGATCGAACTATCAGGCTTTGGGATATTAGTAAGGGGCAATGTCTCAAAGTTTTACAGGGACACACTAATTGGGTGAGATCGATCGCTTGGAGTTCCGATGGCAATATGCTTGCTAGTGGAAGTGACGACCAAACAGTAAAACTCTGGCATCCTTATAGAGGTAGATGCGGAAAAACTTTGACAGGACATACCTATTGGGTATCATCAGTAGCTTGGAGTCCGAATGGGCAAAACCTTGCCAGTAGCTCTCATGACCACACTGTAAAGCTTTGGGATGTTAGTGAAGGAAAATGTCTCAAAACCTTGCATGGGCATATCAAATGGGTCTGGTCATTAGCATGGAGTCCCGATGGCAAGATGCTTGCTAGTGGCTCTTACGACCAAAGCGTGAAACTCTGGAATCCCAGCACAGGTCAATGTCTCAGAACTTTGCAAGGCTATACTAACTGGGTATTTTCAGTGTCATGGAGTCCCGATGGCAATATACTTGCCAGTAGCAGCGAGGATCGAACAGTAAAGCTCTGGGATGTCGTCCAAGGTAAGTGCCTCAAAATATTATCTGGACATACTGGTTTGGTTGGGTCAGTGGCAATCAGTCCCGACGGTTTGGTCATCGCTAGTGGCAGTGATGACCAAACTGTGAGACTCTGGGATATCCAACAGGGTAAATGTCTTAAAACTTGCACTGGACATACTGGTTTGGTTTGGTCAGTAGCAATCAGTCCCGACGGTTTGGCGATCGCTAGTGGCAGTAACGATCGAACAGTAAAACTCTGGGACATAAGCACAGGTCAATGTTTGCTCTCTTTAGCAGGGCATAGTGATTCAGTTCACTCTGTAGCATGGAGTCCTGACGGGCAAACTCTTGCTAGCGCGTCTTATGACCAAACCATTAAGTTATGGAGTCCAAAAACAGGTGAATGCTTACTCTCTTTGCAGGGTCATAGCAATTGGGTTAGGTCTGTAGCATGGAGTCCCGATGGACAAATCCTAGCTAGTGGTTCTTATGACCGAACTGTGAGACTATGGGATACCAAACAAGGTAAGTGCCTCAAAATCTTACAGGGGCATACCAGTCACGTTTGGTCGATAGCCTTCAGTCCCGACGGACAAACCCTAGCTAGTGGCAGCGAGGATCAAACCCTCAAACTTTGGGATATCCAACAGGGTAAATGTCTCAAAACCTTGCAGGGACATAGCAGTCAGATTTGGTCGGTAGCCTTCAGTCCCGATGGACAAACTCTAGCCAGTAGTAGTACTGATGAAACAATTAAGCTGTGGGATATCAATACTGGTAAGTGTTTAACAACTTTAAGAGCCAATCGCCCTTACGAAGGGATGAACATCACTGGAGTTACCGGGTTAACCGAAGCACAGAGAGTGACACTACACGCTTTAGGTGCGTTCTGCCTTGACGAGCCAGGGAAGTTGAGTGCGGAGTAGGTTCATTATTTTTTTCGTGCCAAATTTGGTCTAACTTTAGAAATATACCAGATTGCGATCGCTCCAACCAGTAAGATAATTCCAACTAACTCAAAGGTTATAGAAAAGTTCCATAGATTAATCAGCACTCCCGCTAAAACAGATCCAGCTACCTTCCCTGCATTCTTAAGATTCACTTTCCGCACGTCAAGTTGTCATATGTTTTGTAGTATAATATTGGGCTAGGTATGCGATCTCGCGAAGCGAGGCACTGCGTGATCGCTGATTGACTAAAACTCCCATTATGCACGGCTCAATGTAATACACAAAATTACAGTCTTACGGCGCGATCTCGAAGAGAACGGGAAGCTGATATCTAAAGTGATTTGATATAAAAAGTGCATTCAGACCCATACTTCAACTTACTACAGACTGAAGTGCGGAATGAGAAGTTAAAACTCTCAATGCTAGTTATCAAGCACTTTGGGATACAAACAAAATCGAGGAATCTAATTAAAAGGCAACTTAAGCGGGAATTAGATTTAATATTAAATAAAGCGGAGCTTTTGTGTCCTAACTTCTCTCCTTCATCATGTCTAAGTTGCACCAACGAGCAAAGCGTAAACGGGGAGTCATCCTCTCTCCTGTGGGTTGGCAGCGTCTCTACTCCGCTCAAACAGAATCAGAAAGAGAAGCAAACCACAGACATCCCTACACCCTGGAAGATTTGAATGAAATCACAGGACTTAGCCCCCATACCCTCACCAAAGTGCGTCGGCGCAAAGCTCCTGTAGATAAACGCTCCCTAGAAGACTACTTTAGTGCTTTTAATCTTACCCTGACTCCCAGTGACTACATTAAACCAACTTCAGTAACTCAAATTCAACAGGAAAAAGTAACCCCTATTCAACAAGACTGGGGAGAAGCTATAGATGTCTCTGTATTTTATGGACGCACTGAAGAACTAGCTACCCTGGAAAAATGGATAAAGATCGATCGCTGTCGCTTGGTAGCAGTATTAGGTATGGGGGGAATTGGTAAAACAGCATTAGCAGTCAAAATAGCCCAACAACTTCAAAAGCAGTTTGAATATGTTATTTGGCGCAGTTTACGTAATGCTCCACCTCTAGAAACTCTTTTAGTTGAGCTTATACCCTTGTTATCACAAGGACAGGAAACTATTGGGAAAATTAAATTACTGCTTCAGTGCTTACGCTCTTCTCGCAGTCTGATCATTTTAGATAATGTGGAGACAATTTTACTGCCTGGGGAATGTGCAGGACAATACCGCACTGGCTATGAAAATTATGGACAACTATTCAAGTTAATTGGGGAGACCGCTCACTCTAGCTGCCTTATGCTTACCAGCAGGGAAAAACCTGCTGAAGTGGCTGCCACAGAAGGAATAGATTTATCGGTTCGCTCTCTGCAATTAAAAGGTTCGCTCTTTACTGCCGAGAAATTAATTCAAGCCAAGGGACTGTCAGGAGCGGAGAAACAGAAGCAAATTTTGTGCGATCGCTACAGTTGTAATCCTTTGGCGGTGAAGATTGTGGCTACATCAATCCTAGATTTATTTGCTGGAGACATTGGGGCATTTTTGGCGGAAGATGTCACTGTGTTTAACAGCATTCAAAGACTACTTGAGCAACAGTTTGAGCGTCTCTCAGCTTTAGAGAAAACGATTATGTATTGGTTAGCAATTAATCGGGAGTGGACGACTATTGCTGAGTTATTAGAAGATATTGTTCCTACTGTTTCTCGTGGAAATTTATTAGAAGCTCTAGAATCTTTGATTTGGCGAAGTCTCATTGAAAGGCAATCGGGAACTTATACCCAACAGCCAGTAGTGATGGAATACATCACTGAGCGTTTGATTGAACAAGCTAAAGAGGAAATCACCACTAAATCTCTGCATTTATTGCGTAGCTACGCTCTAATTAAGGCACAAGCCATAAATTATCTCAGAAACAGCCAAATACAACTGATTCTTCAACCAATTGTTGATCAACTTCTCACTATCTACGGTACTAATCAAAGCATTGTCCGACAAATAACTGAAATTCTTGCCTGCTTACATCAAGAAAGTGCCTGTCAACCTGGATATGCAGCAGGAAACCTGCTCAACCTTCTATGTCATCTGAATATCGATTTAACAGGCTTTGATTTCTCCAACTTGGCAGTGTGGCAAGCATACTTACAAGAAACTCCCTTACCACAGGTTGATTTTTCTCACTCCGATTTGTCCAAGTCGGTATTTGCCAATACCTTCTTTGGTATGTGGGGAGTGGCATTTAGCCCAGATGGTCAGGTGTTAGCAACGGGAAACTGGGATAATCAAGTTTATCTTTGGGATGTGGTCAGTGGCAATCAACTGTTAATTTGTTCTGGACATACCGATCAAGTTTGGTCGGTTGCTTTTCATCCTCAAGGACATCTGCTAGCTTCTGGCAGTGATGACCAAACAATCAAACTTTGGGATACTATTATGGGTGAGTGTCTGCGCACCTTCACAGGTCATACTGGCTGCGTGCGCTCCCTAGTTTTTACTCCTGGTGGAGAATTTATTTTCAGTGGCAGTGCAGATCGGACAATTCGACAATGGGATGTTAATACAGGTCAATGCGGACAAGTTTTACAGGGACATACTGATAGTGTCTGGGCGATCTCTCTTTCTAGGGATGGTCGTCTGCTGGCTTCTGGTGGTGATGACCTAACTATCAGGTTGTGGTCAACGGCTACAGGACGTTGTCTCAAAATACTGGAAGGACACACCGATTGGATTCGAGCATTAGCCTTCGAGGCAGAAGGAAATATTCTTGCTAGTGGCAGTGGAGATCGAACTATTCGTCTATGGAATATTAATACTAGTAAATGTATCCGCACTTTAGAGGGTCATACTAACACAGTTATTGGACTTATATTTATTTCTGGGCAGCATCTCCTTGCTAGTAGCAGTTCCGACAAGACAATTCGTCTGTGGAACTGGAAAACTGGCAAATGTGACAAAACTTTGTTAGGTCATACCAACACAATATCTAGCTTGGCAACTAACCCTCAAGAAACCCTTTTAGCAAGCGGAAGTAGCGACCAAACAGTGAGGCTGTGGTCATTGAGTCAATGTGCTTGCATTAGGACAATCCAAGGAATAATTAACTGGATTTCTTCTGTAGCTTTTAGTCCTGATGGGACTCAGGTAGTAAGTGGCTCTGAAGATCGAGTTGTGAGAGTTTGGTCAGTTAACACGGGAAATTGTCTTACCCTAAAAGAGCATCGAGATATAGTTTTCTCCGTTGCTTTTAGTCCCAATGGTCGTCTGATTGCCAGTAGCAGTATAGACAATACAGTAAAGCTGTGGGACGTTGGCTCAGGTCAAGCGATCAAGACTTTACGAGGACATAAAGCACAAGTTTGCGCCGTAAAATTTAGTCCCGACGGCAGGATTTTAGTCAGTGGAGGCTATGATCGGAATGTTCTGCTGTGGGATGTCAAAACAGCGTCGGTGATTAAAACCTTGCCCGTTCATCATTCCGTTCAGTCTGTGGCATTTAGTCCTGATGGAACAGTCTTAGCAGTCGGTGCTTTCGATCCAGTAGTCAAATTATGGAATTTAGAAACAGAGCAATGTTGTCAAACCTTCAGCGGACATACAGATTGGGCTTGGGCAGTTGCTATCAGCCCTGATGGATTGATCTTAGCCAGTGGTAGCAACGATCGCACCGTGAGACTGTGGGATATCCCCACAGGGAAATGTCTCCATCTGCTTGAGGGACACTTGGGTTGGATTTGGTCTGTTGCTTTTAGTCCCGACGGTCGCACCTTAGCCAGTGCTAGTACTGACTGCACCATCAAGCTTTGGAATGTCAGCACGGGAGTTTGTCTTCTTACTCTTAAAGAGCATCACAGTTGGGTCGCGTCTGTGGCTTTTAGTCCCCAGGGTAAGATATTGGTGAGTGGCAGTGGTGATGGAACGATTAAGTTATGGAATTCAGAAACAGGAATTTGCCAGCAAACCTGGAGAGTAGAACGGTTTTATGAGGGGATGAAGATTGGCGGTGCTACTGGGTTAACTGAAGCACAAAGAGCTACACTTTGCGCTTTAGGGGCGATCCCGAAGGGTTCTGCTTCGCAGCCCGCGCTTGACGAGCCAGGGAAGTTGAGCGCGGAGTAAGCTATAAAAAAAGATTATTATTACCATCAGGTTCATTATTTTTTTCTTGCCAAATTTGGTCTAACTTTAGAAATATACCAGATTGCGATCACGAGGAACGAGTGAACCTCTCACGCAGTGCCTCGCGGAGCGATCTCGCTCCAACGATTAAGATATAGCAATTCTCATACTGGTGAGGTAAACTAACCCTCTGTTTTGGGGAATAGGGAGTAGTAAGAGAGTACCTCATGACTCTAAAGATAGCTGTAATTCCAACAACTGCGTTTATTGTAGTCTAATATTAGCTAATACCTTAAGCACCTCAACTGAGGAGAATCAATTGATTCCAGCCCACAGTATTAGTGTTGTTTAGAAGCCCGCAGCCATAAATGGCTGCGGCAGTGTCACTTAGACAAATTCCACTAAAATAGTCTTAATCATTTCTAATATGACTCTAAACTTTAAATTTGCTATTGTCAGCGATCTACACATCGCTGTACCTGAAACTATTGAGAATCGCCCATCTCGCTTTCATTTAGTAGAAGTTAGTATTCCAGCTTTAGAAACAGCTTTAGAACATCTAGAAACACTCCCTCTCGATTTTCTGCTTTTACCAGGAGATTTAACCCAAGATGGAGAAATAGAGAATCATCAATGGTTAGCAAATCGTTTAGCCAAGCTACCTTTTCCTACTTATGTTATCCCAGGAAATCACGATGTTCCTAATTTATTAGCTACAGAAAATTATATTGGGTTTAATGATTTTCCTAAATATTATCAAAATTACGGTTATCAAAATACAGAGCAACTTTATTACACTCAAGAAATTTTACCAGGAGTACAATTAATCGCTCTTAATTCTAATACTTTTGATCGCGATGGTCAGCAAATAGGCTGTTTGGATGATGAACAATTACTTTGGTTGGAGTCAATTCTACAAAAAACCAATAACCAGCTAGTACTATTAACTATCCACCATAATATTATTGAACATTTACCACATCAATCAAAGCATCCTTTAGGCAAACGTTATATCCTAGATAATCGGATTGCTTTATTAGATTTGCTGCAAAAATATGGAGTAAAATTTATTTTTACTGGACATCTACACGTACAAGATGTTGCAGAATTTAAGGGGATTTACGAAATTTGTACTGGTTCGATGGTGAGCTATCCTCATCCTTATCGAGTAATAGAAGTTACCAAACAAGATAACAATAAAATACAACTTAATATACAATCTCACCGTATAAAATCTCTTGCTGGATGGGAAAATTTAGCAGAGACATCCCGAGAATATTTAGGCGATCGCTCTCCTCAATTTATGATGCGTTTATTAACTTCTCCACCACTAAATTTATCTTCTACAGAAGCAGCTAAATATACTCCCCACTTACGCTATTTTTGGTCAGATATTGCTGCTGGCGATAGCTGTTTTGATTTCCCCCAATTTCCCCCTAACTTAAGAAAATATTTTCAACAATTTAGTGCGTTCGATCCAGAAGGAAAGCTGAATTTAATTGATAATCAAGCAACTTTGATAGTTGATGGTTGATTAAAAGGACCTCACCAGGTACGTCCGTACAGTAGTTAGGAATTAGACATTTAGCAGTAATTATAGGTCGGAGAGAATCCACTTTGGATTTGGTTAGGCGATCTCTTTGAGATCACCTATTTAACATTCTTCCGTAAGAAGTCCCCCGATTTATCGGCGGGATGAATTACGGGCAAGATTTATTGGTCACGGGGTCTATCTTGTTGCTCGACATATTTACGCAGTTTTTCTTTGGTTACTCCACCACATGAAGCAACAAAATAGCTACCAGTCCATAATACTCGCTACATCCAGTATTTTGTTTTAAGATAATCAGCATGATTGCGCCACATAGCTTTGCTGGATGTAGCCTTGAGATTAGCTATAAGATTGGATACAGAAATACTGGGTTTATAGCTGACCAAGAGATGTACATGGTCAGCTTCGCCATTGAACTGCACTCATTTCGCCGTCTCTAGTCTGAAGAATAGAAGTGAAAACAGCTATCTTATCAGTTAGTAGTTCGTCGGTGAAAATTGGTTTTCGATATTTAGTCACAAAAACAACATGAGCAGTAAGATTATAAACTGCTCTATAGCAATCCGATCTGAGTCGTGAAATTAAGCCAGGCGATCGCGGAATATAATGCGGCGATCTAAAAATTACTTAAGTAAAAAAGGTAAAATTTTAAAGTTCTAGTATTT